>Ga0207696_1000075_pt1 | contig 210629 bp, 170 predicted proteins | sample KBSS54metaG_FD_184403 | JGI IMG/M metagenome (GOLD analysis project Ga0207696, IMG submission 184403) | Switchgrass rhizosphere microbial communities from Kellogg Biological Station, Michigan, USA - KBS S5-4 metaG (SPAdes) (version 2) | ecosystem: Host-associated > Plants > Roots > Rhizosphere... | reverse complement strand
CGCTGCGCTCCTGGATGTGCAGGTAGTTCTCCAGTGTGGGGGTGAAGATGAACTGCGGCGGCGTGGCGAAGGCGTCGATCTCGGTCTTGAAGCTGGTCAGCACCATCCAGAAGATCGGGAAGAACAGTACCAGGGCGATGACCCAGGCCAGCAGGCCCAGGCCCACGCTTTGCAGGCGCCGGTGTTGCTTGAGTGTCAGGTTCATGGCACGGGCCTCAAGGCTGGTCGGTGAGGTTTTTGCCGATCATCCGCACCAGGATGATGGCGGCGATGTTGGCGATGACCACGGCGATCAGGCCACCGGCCGATGCCATGCCCACGTCGAACTGCACCAGTGCCTGGTTGTAGATCAGATAGGCCAGGTTGGTGGAGGCAAACCCCGGCCCGCCGTTGGTGGTGGTGAAGATCTCGGCGAACACCGACAGCAGGAAAATGGTCTCGATCATCACCACCACGGCAATCGGTCGGGCCAGGTGTGGCAGGGTCAGGTGCCAGAAAATCGCGACTGGGCCGGCACCGTCCAGGCGCGCGGCCTCTTTTTGTTCCTGGTCCAGGGACTGCATGGCCGTCATCAGCAGCAAAATGGCGAAGGGCAGCCACTGCCAGGAAACGATGATGATGATCGACAGCAGCGGGTAATTGGCCAGCCAGTCCACCGGCTGGGCGCCGAACACGCGCCACAGGGCGGCGAGGATGCCCGACACCGGGTGGAAGATCAGGTTCTTGAAGATCAGCGCACCCACCGTGGGCATGATGAAGAACGGTGAGATGAGCAATACCCGCACGATGCCGCGGCCGAGAAACTCGCTGGCCTCCAGCAGCGCGGCGATCAGCACGCCCAGTACCACGCTGATCAGCAACACACTGCCCACTAGCACCAGGGTGTTGAGGGCGCCCGGCAGGAAGCCTGAATCAGTGACAAAAAAGGTGAAATTATCCAGCCCGACGAATTCGTTGTCGCCCGGGCTGAGCAAGTTATAGCGGATCAGCGAGAAGTAGACGGTCATGCCCAAAGGCACGATCATCCACGACAGCAGGAGCAATACCGACGGGCTGACCAGAAACCAGCCAGGATTGATCAACCGGCGCCGGGGTGCATGATCGGGGACGTGCACCCGCGCCTTGACGACGTGCGTGTTCATGACGGTTCACCTGAGCAGTCCTGATGGCAGCGACCAGCTCGCCCCATCAGGCAGTAGACGGAGGAAGCCTGGTTTTACTTGGGGTAACCGGCACGTTTCATATCGCGCTCGGTACTGGACTGCGCGGCGGCCAGGGCCTTGTCCACCGACATCTGACCGGTAAGCGCTGCCGAAAACAGCTTGCCCACCGCCGTGCCAATCGACTGGAACTCTGGAATGGTCACGTACTGAATACCGGTGTAGGGCACCGGCTGGGCGGACGGATGCGCTGGGTCAGCATGCTGCATCATCTGCAAGGTCACCGCGGCGAAGGGCGCGGCCTTGAGGTAGGCGTCACTGTAGGTGGATTGGCGAGTGCCCGGTGGCACGTTGGTGATACCGTCCTGATCGGTCACCAATTGGATGTACTGTCTGGACGTTGCCCAGGTGGTAAAAGCCTTGGCTGCAATCTTGTGTTTGGAGGTGGCAGGAATGGCCAGCGACCAAGCGTACAGCCAGGACGACCCCTTGTCGGTTGTCTCTATCGGGGCCGGTGCGAAACCGACGGTATCGGCCACCTTGCTCTGGGTTTTGTCGGTGGTGAAGGAGCCTGCCACACTCGCGTCCACCCAAATGGCGCACTTGCCGATGTTGAACAGCGCCAGGGTTTCATTGAAGCCGTTGCTGGAAACCCCTGGCGGGCCATAGTTTTTCAACGTCTGCACGTAGAAGTTGGCCGCCGCGGCCCATTGCGGGCTGGTCAGTTGCGGTTGCCATTTTTCGTCGAACCAGCGCGCCCCAAAGGCATTGGCCATGGTGCTCAACAGCGCCATGTTCTCGCCCCAGCCGGCCTTGCCACGCAGGCATATCCCATACTGGTCCTTGCTTTTATCGGTGAGCTTGGCGGCGAATTCGCCCAACTGCGTCCAGGTCGGCTGCGCCGGCATGCTCAGCCCCGCCTGCTTGAACAGGTCGGTGCGATAATAGGTAACGGTGCTCTCCCCGTAAAAAGGCAAGGCATAAAGCGTATCGTTGATGGAAAGTCCTTGGCGCACGGCAGGGAAAATGTCCTGTGCATCATAATCCGCCGGTAGGTCGTCCATGGGTTCCAGCCATCCTTTGGCCGCCCACAAGGGCGTTTCGTAGGTACCAATGGTCAATACGTCGAACTGGCCGCCTTGGGTGGCGATGTCGGTGGTAAGGCGTTGGCGCAGTACGTTTTCCTCGAGCACCACCCAGTTCAGCTTAATGTCCGGGTGCTGTTGTTCAAAGAACCTGGACAGGCGCTGCATGCGGATCATGTCGCCATTGTTGACCGTGGCGATGGTTAGGGTATCGGCCGCCTGGGCCATCAGTGCAGACGACAGACCAACTGAAAGAATAAACGCAGGGATAGTCTTCATGGGGCACTCCGCTCCTGACCAATTGGCGGGAGCTATTATTTTTGTTGATGGCCATGACTGCGCAGATGTGAACTTTCCGCCATGGCAGGCAATTTGATTAAATCACCGGCGCCAGCCCTGAACAAACGAATCGCGAACCCATGATTGATACTTTTTTAACCGCGCCGCACGGCGCTTTACTCAGGTCAAAATAGTATTGGTCAACGTTGGATTCATCACTAGCCATACGCGGGGCTTGGACGTAGGGTGAGCGGCCAGAACCCTGAACAATGATAAAAAGGGACGCCCGATGCCTGACCACCGCGACGCCTTGTTCGCGCAACCGCTTGCCGAACTCGAGGTCATCCTGCCGCCCGCTGACCAGAGCTTTCGCTGGTATGAGCATGACTATCCGTATGCCCTCGCCCGCTGGAACCACCATCCCGAATACGAAATTCATCTGATCCGCACAGGTAGCGGCAAGCTGGTAGCCGGCGATTACATCGGTCCTTTCGGCGCAGGGCACGTTGCCTTGATAGGCCCCGGTCTACCGCACGACTGGATGGGCGACGTGGGGCCGGGCGAGCACTTGGCGGGGCGTGACGTGGTGCTGCAGTTCAACGGAGAGGTCATGCTGGCCTTGAGCAGCGCCTGCCCTGAACTCGGCGACCTCAAGCCACTTTTCGAGCTGGCCCGTCGTGGCTTGCAGTTCCACGGAGCCACCGCGTTGGAGGCTGCCGACCTGCTGGAGCGCATAGGCCCCGCAACAGGCCTCGCGCGGTTGATCCTGTTTCTGCAGTTGCTCAATACGTTCGCCACGGCGCCGCCAGGCGAACGGCAGGTATTGGCCAGTGCGTGCTATGCGCCCTCGCTGGATACGCGCAGCGCCGAGCGCATCCACTGTGCATTCGACTACCTGCTCAATGACTTGACCAGCGATATTCGCCTCTCGGTGATTGCCGAACGCGTAGGCATGAGCGAACCGGGCTTCTCGAGGTTCTTCAAACGCATCACCGGCCACGGCTTCATCGATCTCATGCGCAAACTGCGCATACAGCGTGCTTGCCGCCTGTTGATTCAATCGCAAATGTCGGTCGCCGATATTTGTTTCGAGGTTGGGTACGGCAACGTCTCCAACTTCAACCGCCACTTCCGCGTGGAAATGAACCAGACACCCACTGAGTACCGGCGCGCTACCCTGCGCGCGCTGCTCAAACGCAACGGCGGGTAAATCCCCTGCGCCCGGGGCCCGAGAGCTCGACATCGCAAACCGCTTCTAGCGCGTTGCCAGGAAAAGGGTCAAAGTGCGGACGGGCATAAGGAGAGTAATATTTTTACTTTTGAATCAAATAGATAGGCGCAAAAAAACGGCGCTCACGGGGCGCCGTTTTTCGATGACGCAGCACACGCCTTAGTAGTAGGCGTTTTCTTTCTGCGAATGGTCGGTCACGTCGCGCACGCCCTTGAGCTCGGGGATACGCTCGAGCAAAGTGCGCTCGATGCCTTCCTTCAGCGTCACGTCAGCCTGGCCGCAGCCCTGGCAACCGCCACCGAACTGCAGCACGGCGACGCCGTCTTCCACCACCTCGATCAGGGTTACCTGACCGCCATGGCTGGCCAGCCCGGGGTTGATCTCGGTCTGCAGGTAGTAGTTGATGCGCTCGTTGACCGGGCTGTCTTCATTGACCATCGGCACTTTGGCGTTAGGTGCCTTGATGGTCAGCTGGCCACCCATGCGGTCAGTGGCGTAGTCGACCACCGCGTCTTCCAGGAACGGCACGCTGACCGCGTCCAGGTAAGCGGTGAAGCTTTTCAGGCCGATGGCGCTGTCTTCCGGCTTCTCCTCGCCTGGCTTGCAATAGGCAATGCAGGTTTCAGCGTAGGTTGTGCCAGGCTGGGTGATGAAAATTCGAATGCCGATACCCGGGGTGTTCTGCTTTTCCAGCAGATCAGCCAGGTAATCGTGTGCCGCGTCGGTAATCGTTATGGCGCTCATGTAAGTTCCTCACAGACTTGCCCGCAGTTTACGCCAAACCGGGCGCGGCACAAAGTCCCAGTATTTTTGTCAGGTTATGGAGCGGCTCGGTACCGGCGCCAGGCGGGCCTCGGCCCAGGCCTTCATGCGGCGGTACAGGCGGGTCTCGATCCAGATATAGCTGGCCCACGACATCAGGGCGATCACCGGCACGCAGATGGCGAACACCAGGTAAGGGTTGATGTTCAGGCGCTCGCTGGCGAACCAGCCGGTGTACAACACCAGCACATGGATCAGGTACACCGAGTAGGAGCAGTCGCCGAGGGTCTTGAGCACGCGATTGCCCTTGAACCACGGTTCCATGGCCACGCAGGACACCACGATGATGGCGCTGGGCACGCCCCAGTTGAGCAAGCGGTCACTGGCAGGCAAGTTGTAGATGGCCACCAGCGAGACGGCGATCAGCACCAGCGGTATCCACAGCCCCTGGGCGACCCAGCCACGGCGGTAAGCCCACCCGATAGCGATACCCAACAGGAACTCATAAATGATGTTATTGGCGTAGAAGCGGCTCAACACCCCATAAGTGCTGACCATCTCGCAAACCGCGAACAGCGCGGCGGCCACGACCACCGGGCGCAGGCGCTGCGGCACCACGAACACCAGCGAGAACATGAGGTAGAAGAACATTTCGTAGTTCAGGGTCCACCCCACGTTCAACGTAGGGTACAGGCCATAGCCACCGGGGTTCTCGGAGGGAATGAACAGCAGCGACAGGATGAAATGCGGGAGGTCCACCACCTGGTGAGGCATTTGCTGGCCTAGGGCAACGATCATCAAGCCCATGAGGACGGTGTAGAACCAGTAGGCCGGCACGATGCGGATCGCCCGATTGAGCAGAAAGCGCCCGGCCGGCATATCTTTGTCCTGGGTGGACAGGTAGATCACCAGGCCGCTGATGACGAAGAAAATGTCGACGCCGACAGCCCCACGATCAACGAAGAATTGACCGATCGGCCCGCTGGCATGGAAGTCGAAGAAGATTTGCATGAAGTGATGGCAGACAACCGTCCAGGCTGCCAGGGCCCGGAGGGCTTGAAGCGAAATCAGCATGTTTACCGCCTTTTTTGTCACCGGACTGTGCGCCCTTTCGGTGCACGCTCACTAGGTCCGACTACAAAAAAGGGGCAAAGGTCAGCCTGATTGACCAGCGGTGCCCTCCCAGCGCTTGGTCCCAGCCCCACGTTGAACCCTGTGGGACCGGGCGAAGCTCGGGAAACGGGCAACACCGTTCTACAGGTTCTCGTACCGATTCATGTCCAGCACCCCCGCCTCCTGGGGCTCGGTCTCCTGAATGTAGGTGCTCAGGTCATGAAAGAAATCCCAGAACTGCGGGTTGGTGCGGCGCACGCCCCAGCGCTCGACGATTTTGTCAAAGCTGGCCTGGTCCCGGGACTGTTCCAGGGCGTCGACAAAGGCCGGCACCTGGTCGGCCGGTACGTTGAACATGAAGTTGGGGTAGCTGCTGAGCACACCGGGCCACAGGGTCAGGCTGTCCAGCCCCGGTACGTAGCGGTAGGCCTCGCCCAGCAGGAACGCCACGTTGGTGTGCGCGCGGTTGCGCAGCAGGCTGTAGACCGTGCGCCCGCTCTTGCCGGGTATGCGCAGCATGGTGGCCTCTGGCAAGCGGTCGATGACCTTCAGCCCTGCGGCCGGGCGCGACACCAGGCGGCTCAGGGACTGCTCGACGTTCTTGAACTCCTCACTGATGCCGGTGCGCGAACAATAGGCGCCCGTGCAGCGGTTGATCGGGTCGGGGCTGGCGTTGAGGGTGCCGGCGCGCTGAATCAGCTTGAGGCCGAAATCCCGCTTGGGGTCATGCTCGTTGAGCTGCATGCCGCTGGGCGTGCTGGTGTCGATTTTCTGGTAGTCCAGCCACATCTTCACCTTGCCGCTGTTCTGGTACCAGCTGTCGAGAAGCTTGCCGCGCTTGTCCGCCGGCATCAGGCGCAGGAAGTTGATCTCGGCGCCGTTGCGGATCAGGTCGAAGTACAAGCGCGTCTGCGCCTGGTGCGCCACGTTACCGTACACGTCGAAGTTCACCGCCAGCTGGTAATAGGTGCGCTCCAGCAGCGGGTAGTCGAACAGCCACATCGTGGTCGGTACGTCGCCGATCAGACCTTTGTTCACCGAGGCGCTGTCGAAGTGACGGAAGATGGTCAGCAGCGCGTTGTCGTTGCCGGCCCACAGGGTGGCCCAGCTCGGCGGCGGCATGTCGGCGTAGGCGTCACGCCGCAGGTCTTCGTAGGCATTGCGCTTGTCGCGGTAGGCCAGCCACAGCGACAGGATGCTGCCGACGTTGTCGTCCTGGCCCGGCATCTCCAGCAGCGGCGTGGCCTTGGCCCGGTACACGGCGTCGGTCACGTAGCGGTCGCGGGCCGGCTCCTGGAACAGCGCCCAGAAGTGGTCGCGGATCACGTCGGTGGCGATCTGCCCGCGGCACACCGGCCCGCGGATAAAGGTGCGCACGAAATACTCGGCGTTATCCAGCATGAACTGGTAACGGGCCACTGCCGGGATTGCCTGGAAGGTCTCGAACGGGTTGGCGCGGTGGCGCGGCCCGTAGCCGGGCAGCGCCGTGGCGTGCCAGTCACCGCTGTAGAACAGTTGCTTGACCCGCGCCAGCTTGGCCGGCCCCATGGGGTAGGTGATGTGGGTCTTGTGCACGATCACGCCCTGCACCGCCATCAGGCGGTAATAGAACACCGAGCCTGGGTCATCGTCGGGGCGGCGGGTGGCGATCAGGTCGATGGGCTGGCCACTGGGTGTGCGCGAACGCACCCACTGGAAGAAGTGGCCCGGCTCGCCGCCGGTGAAATAAATGTGCGCCAGGAACAGGTGCTCGTACAGCCAGCGGGCCACCAGCGCCTCCGTGGAGCCCGGGCGGTTGAGCAGCGCTTCCCACTCGGCGATCTGTGCCGCTTCCTTGGGGCTGGCCTGGATCGCTTGCTGGTCCACCGGGGCGCCGGCGGCGATCCAGCGCTTGACCGTGGCGTACTGGGCGTCGGTCAGGCCGGTCACGGCCAGCGGCATGCCTTCATGCCTGTGGGCGGCGGCGTAGGCGTCGAATTCCCCAGGCATCGGGCACATGTTGGTGCGGTTCAGACCCAGCACGATGTTGTCGGGCAGTTTGCTGTTGGGCGGCAATGGGTTGTCATGGCCCAGCTCCAGCATGCGCGCCATCAGCGCCGCCTGGCTGCCTTGGGCGTCGAGCACCGAGTAGAAGCCCTTGCGGCGCCAGGCCTCGGGGCCGCTGGCGTCGTAGAAAATGCGCGTGGGGGTGACGGCGGTACTGCGGTCGCCCTGGTACACCGGTACCTTGCTGGCGCCGCGGGTCGCGCCCTCGGCGCTGCCCAGGTTGAGCTGGCAGGCGGCATCGTTGCAGGCATGGCAGGCCACGCATTTTTCGGTGAGGATTGGCTGTATGTCACGGGTATAGGAAATCGCCGGGCTGGCGGCGGGGTCCTGCGCGTGAGCAGTCAGGCTAGCAAGCAGAATGACTGCGGCGGCAAGGAAGCGGTGCACCATGTGGCGGGGTCCTGATTGTGAAGTTGGATCGGGCGACTCGGTAACTGTGGGACCGATTCTACCTGTGGTGGGGTGCCTCAAACATGAACGAAATTCATGTAAAAGACAGAAGCGTTTAAAAGCGCGCAGGTTTGGTATTATTTCGCCTCTTCATTTTTGTCTTTGTCCTGACAGGTAGCCCAATGTCTGACCGCAGCGCTCGTCTCCAAGCACTTCAGCAAGCCCTCAAAGAGCGCATCCTGATTCTCGATGGTGGCATGGGCACTATGATCCAGAGCTACCGTCTGGAGGAATCCGACTATCGTGGCACGCGCTTCGCCGACTGGCCAAGCGACGTCAAGGGCAACAACGACCTGCTGCTGCTAAGCCGCCCGGACATCATCGCCGCCATCGAGAAAGCCTACCTGGACGCCGGCGCCGACATTCTGGAAACCAACACCTTCAACGCCACCCAGGTGTCCCAGGCCGACTACGGCATGGAGTCGCTGGTGTACGAGCTGAACGTGGAAGGTGCCCGGGTGGCACGTCAGGTGGCCGACGCCAAGACCCTGGAAACCCCGGACAAGCCGCGCTTCGTCGCTGGCGTGCTGGGCCCTACCAGCCGTACCTGCTCCATTTCCCCGGACGTCAACGACCCGGGCTACCGCAACGTCACCTTCGACGAACTGGTGGAAAACTACACCGAGGCCACCGAGGGCCTGATCGAGGGCGGCGCCGACCTGATCCTGATCGAGACCATCTTCGACACCCTCAACGCCAAGGCGGCGATCTTCGCCGTGCAGGGCGTGTTCGAGAAAATCGGCTTCGAACTGCCGATCATGATCTCCGGCACCATCACCGACGCCTCCGGCCGTACCTTGTCGGGCCAGACCACCGAGGCCTTCTGGAACTCGGTAGCCCACGCCAAGCCCATTTCCGTGGGCCTGAACTGCGCCCTGGGCGCCAAGGACCTGCGCCCCTACCTGGAAGAGCTCGCGACCAAGGCCGGCACCCACGTGTCCGCCCACCCGAACGCCGGCCTGCCCAACGCCTTCGGTGAATACGACGAAACCCCGGCCGAAATGGCCGTGGTGGTCGAGGAGTTCGCTGCCAGCGGTTTCCTGAACATCATCGGCGGTTGCTGCGGCACGACCCCTGGCCACATCCAGGCCATCGCCGAGGCTGTGGCCAAGTACCCGCCGCGGGCCATTCCAGACATTCCCAAGGCCTGCCGCCTGTCGGGCCTGGAGCCGTTCACCATTGACCGCAGCTCGCTGTTCGTCAACGTCGGCGAACGCACCAACATCACCGGCTCCGCCAAGTTCGCCCGCCTGATCCGCGAAGAGAACTACACCGAAGCGCTGGAAGTGGCCTTGCAACAGGTCGAAGCCGGCGCCCAGGTGATCGACATCAACATGGACGAGGGCATGCTGGACTCGAAGAAGGCCATGGTCACCTTCCTCAACCTGATCGCCGGCGAGCCGGACATTTCCCGCGTGCCGATCATGATCGACTCCTCCAAGTGGGAAGTGATCGAAGCCGGCCTCAAGTGCATCCAGGGCAAGGGCATCGTCAACTCCATCAGCATGAAGGAAGGCGTCGATGCCTTCATTCACCACGCCAAACTGTGCAAGCGCTACGGCGCCGCCGTGGTGGTGATGGCCTTCGACGAAGCCGGCCAGGCCGACACCGAGGCGCGCAAGAAGGAAATCTGCAAGCGCAGCTACGACATTCTGGTGGACGTGGTGGGCTTCCCGCCGGAAGACATCATCTTCGACCCGAACATCTTCGCCGTGGCCACCGGTATCGAGGAACACAATAACTACGCGGTCGATTTCATCAATGCCTGCGCCTTCATTCGTGACGAGCTGCCCTATGCCCTGAGCAGCGGTGGCGTGTCCAACGTGTCGTTCTCGTTCCGCGGCAATAACCCGGTGCGCGAAGCCATTCACTCGGTGTTCCTGCTATACGCCATCCGCAATGGCCTGACCATGGGTATCGTCAACGCCGGCCAGCTGGAGATCTACGACCAGATCCCGCAAGAGCTGCGCGACGCCGTGGAAGACGTGGTGCTCAACCGCACCCCCGAAGGCACCGATGCGCTGCTGGCCATCGCCGACAAGTACAAGGGCGACGGCAGCGTCAAGGAAGCCGAGACCGAGGAATGGCGCAGCTGGGAAGTGAACAAGCGCCTGGAACATGCGCTGGTCAAGGGCATCACCACCCACATCGTCGAAGACACCGAAGAATCGCGCCAGTCGTTCAAGCGCCCTATCGAGGTAATCGAAGGCCCGCTGATGTCTGGCATGAACATCGTTGGCGACCTGTTCGGCTCGGGCAAGATGTTCCTGCCGCAAGTGGTAAAGTCGGCGCGGGTGATGAAACAGGCCGTGGCGCACCTGATCCCCTTCATCGAAGCCGAAAAGGGCGACAAGCCGGAAGCCAAGGGCAAGATCCTGATGGCCACGGTCAAGGGCGATGTGCACGACATTGGCAAGAACATCGTCGGCGTGGTCCTGGGTTGCAACGGTTATGACATCGTCGACCTGGGCGTGATGGTGCCGGCGGAAAAAATCCTGCAGGTGGCCAAGGAGGAACGGTGCGACATCATCGGCCTGTCCGGGCTGATCACCCCATCGCTGGACGAAATGGTCCATGTGGCCCGCGAGATGCAGCGCCAGGGCTTCCACCTGCCGCTGATGATCGGTGGCGCCACCACCTCCAAGGCCCACACGGCGGTGAAGATCGAGCCCAAGTACAGCAACGACGCCGTGGTGTACGTCACCGATGCCTCGCGTGCCGTGGGTGTGGCCACCCAGTTGCTGTCCAAGGAACTCAAGCCCGGCTTCGTCGAGCGCACCCGCCAGGACTACGTGGAAGTACGCGAGCGCACCGCCAACCGCAGTGCCCGTACCGAGCGCCTGACCTATGAGCAGTCGATCGCGGCGAAGGCGACATTCGACTGGGCCGGATACCAGCCCGTGAAGCCGACCTTTACTGGTGCCAAGGTACTGGACGACATCGATCTGAACGTGCTGGCCGAGTACATCGACTGGACACCGTTCTTCATTTCCTGGGACCTGGCCGGCAAATTCCCGCGCATTCTCACCGACGAAGTGGTGGGTGAAGCCGCCACGGCGCTGTACGAGGACGCCAAGGAAATGCTGCGCAAGCTGATCGATGAAAAGCTGATCAGCGCACGCGCGGTATTCGGTTTCTGGCCTGCCAACCAGGTGGAACACGACGACATCGAAGTGTATGCCGACGACGGTCGCCCGCTGGCACGCCTGCACCACCTGCGCCAGCAGACCATCAAGCCCGACGGCAAGCCGAACTTCAGCCTGGCCGACTTCGTTGCGCCCAAGGACAGCGGCGTGACCGACTACGTGGGCGGTTTCATCACCACGGCCGGCATCGGCGCCGAGGAAGTGGCCAAGGCGTACCAGGACAAGGGCGACGACTACAACTCGATCATGGTCAAGGCCCTGGCCGACCGCCTGGCCGAGGCCTGCGCCGAATGGCTGCACCAGCAGGTGCGCAAAGAGCATTGGGGCTACGACCCCGAAGAGGTGCTGGACAACGAAGCGCTGATCAAGGAGCAGTACAAGGGTATCCGCCCTGCCCCGGGTTACCCGGCGTGCCCTGACCACACCGAGAAAGGCACCCTGTTCGAACTGCTGGACCACAACGGCCAGAGCGGCGTGACCCTGACCGAGCACTTCGCCATGTTCCCGGCCGCGGCCGTGAGCGGCTGGTACTTCGCCCACCCACAGGCGCAGTATTTCGCCGTGGGCAAGGTGGACAAGGACCAGGTGCAGTCCTACAGCAAGCGCAAGCGGCAGGACCTGACCGTGAGCGAGCGCTGGCTGGCGCCAAACCTGGGCTACGACGCGTAACCCCTGTGGAACGGGGCTACACTGTCGGGCAAGGAGTCGCCACCATGCCCACGACCAAGCCCCCTACCCTCTGGCAAATGCTGCACAGCATCATTGCAGCTGCCTTCGGCGTGCAAAGCCAGAAAAACCGCGAACGCGACTTTACCCACGGCAAACCAGCGCATTTCATTGCGCTGGGCATCGTGTGCACGGTGATGTTCGCACTGGGGCTGTTTGCAGTGGTCAAGCTAGTGGTACACCTGGCCGGGGTGTGAGCCCCTACTGGTGGCTGACCCAGAACACGGCGGCGGACACCACCAGGATAATGAGGAACAGAATCGCCCAGGCATCGACGCTGCTGTCAGGTTTGCGGCTTTTCACGGGGTTGCTCATGGTGCGGTCGCCTCTTTATGATTTTTATCAGGACGCCTTCGCAGTTAAGTTCAGCCTTGCCCCCACGGCAAGTAAGGACTTGAGACTAAAGTACTAACGTTAGTACTTTTGGATCTTTCCTTATATTCAAACATCACTTTTGCGCATAACCCGAAACTGGTATCTTTCGTCGGCTCCGCTGGGAGTGCGCGGCCGTGCGCGCGAAATGCTGTAAGCAGCCTGAGAACAGGACACCTATGTACGTTTACGACGAGTACGATCAACGGATCATCGAGGACCGCGTCAAGCAGTTCCGTGACCAGACCCGACGCTACCTGGCCGGGGAGCTCAGCGAAGAAGAGTTCCGCCCGCTGCGCCTGCAGAATGGCCTCTACATCCAACGATTCGCGCCCATGCTGCGGGTGGCCGTGCCTTACGGCCAGCTGACTTCGCGCCAGACGCGCATGATGGCCAAGATCGCCCGCGACTTCGACAAGGGTTATGCCCACATCAGTACTCGCCAGAACGTGCAGTTCAACTGGCCAGCGGTCGAAGATATTCCTGACATCCTGGCCGAACTGGCCACGGTGCAGATGCACGCCATCCAGACCAGCGGCAACTGCCTGCGCAACGTGACCACCGACCAGTTCGCCGGCGTCGCCGCCGATGAAGTGATCGACCCGCGTCCGTGGTGCGAGATCGTTCGTCAGTGGACCACCTTCCACCCCGAATTCGCCTACCTGCCGCGCAAGTTCAAGATCGCCGTGAACGGTGCCAGCACCGACCGCGCCGCCATCGAAGTGCATGACATTGGCCTGGAGCCGGTGCACAACGCTGCTGGTGAGCTGGGCTTCCGCGTGCTGGTGGGTGGCGGCCTGGGCCGTACCCCGGTGGTGGGCTCGTTCATCAACGAATTCCTGCCGTGGCAAGACCTGCTCAGCTACCTGGATGCCATCCTGCGGGTGTACAACCGCTATGGCCGTCGGGACAACAAGTACAAGGCGCGCATCAAGATCCTGGTCAAGGCCCTCACCCCCGAGGTGTTCGCCCAGAAGGTCGATGCCGAGATGGAACACCTGCGCGGCGGCAGCACCACGCTGACCGAAGCCGAGCTGCACCGCGTGGCCAAGCACTTCGTCGACCCGGACTACAAGGACCTGCCGGACTTCAGCGCCGAGCTGACGGCCCTGGACGCCGAGCACCCGGGCTTCGCCCGCTGGCGCACACGCAATACCCTGGCCCACAAGAAGCCGGGCTATGTGGCCGTGACCCTGTCGCTCAAGCCCACCGGCGTTGCCCCGGGCGACCTGACCGACAAGCAGCTGGACGCCGTCGCCGACCTGGCCGACCGTTACAGCTTCGGCCAGCTGCGTACCTCCCACGAGCAGAACATCATCCTGGCCGACGTCGAGCAGAGCCGCCTGCATGCCTTGTGGCTGGAACTGCGCGAGGGCGGCTTCGCTACCCCGAACATCGGCCTGTTGACCGACATCATCTGCTGCCCCGGCGGTGATTTCTGCTCCCTGGCCAACGCCAAGTCGATCCCCATCGCCGAATCCATCCAGCGCCGCTTCGACGACCTGGACTACCTGTTCGACATCGGCGAACTGGACCTGAACATTTCCGGCTGCATGAACGCCTGCGGTCACCACCACGTGGGCCACATCGGTATTCTGGGCGTGGACAAGAAAGGCGAGGAGTTCTACCAGGTATCCCTGGGTGGCAGCGCCAGCCGCGACGCCAGCCTGGGCAAGATCCTGGGCCCCTCGTTCGCCCAGGAAGCCATGCCTGACGTGATCAGCAAGCTGATCGACGTGTACGTGGAAAAACGCACTGAAGATGAACGTTTCATCGACACCTACCAGCGTATCGGTATCGAGCCCTTCAAGGAGCGCGTCTATGCAGCGAATCATTAAGAACAACGAAGTGGTCGACGAAACCTGGCACCTGCTGCCCAAGGACGCGACCCTGGACGGCATCAGCAACTGCGACGACCTGATCGTGCCGCTGGCCCTGTGGCGCGAGCACGGCCACGCCCTGCAAGCCCGCGATGGCGGCCTGGGCGTGTGGCTGGACAGCGACGAGGAAGCCGAGGAAATCGGTGCCGACGTGGACAAGTTCCAGGTCATCGCCCTGAACTTCCCGGCCTTCACCGACGGGCGCAACTATTCCAATGCGCGCCTGCTGCGTGACCGCTACCAGTTCAAAGGCGAGCTGCGCGCCATTGGCGATGTGCTGCGCGACCAGTTGTTCTACCTGCACCGCTGCGGTTTCGATGCCTTCGCCCTGCGCGCTGACAAAGACCCGTACGAGGCCCTTGAAAGCCTCAAGGACTTCTCGGTGACCTACCAGGCCGCCACCGACGAACCGCTGCCGCTGTTCCGTCGCCGCTGAAAACAGCGCTGCCCTCGCCTTGCGGGCGAGGGCAGCGTGATCCGTGGCAGCCACAGTCCTGTTCCGGGGCTGGCCGTTGCTATTACAGGGATTGCTGCGTCATGGTGCGCACCAGGGCGTCGACCGCCGCGCGTTCGGCGGCGCTCAGGCGCTGGCGCGCCGCCTCCTGATCTGCTTCGCTCAACTGCATGTCCGGCATGACCGGCTGATCGCCTGCGGGCGGCTGGTCGGCGATCACCGCCCATACATCCGCTGCCAATGGCTGGATCTCAGGCTGTGGCCGGCCCAGTTCGAACAAATAGTCCTGCCCGCTGCTCCAGTGCTCGCGCAACTGCTCGAAGGGCAACGGTGAGCGCCGGCGCAGCAGGTCGCGCCAGGCGGGTTGATGGACCAGCCAGTCCAGCAACCGCTCGGGGGTGGCCTGCTGCTCGACCCAGGCGGCCACGCGGTCGATCATCTGCGCGGACGCGAGCTCACCGTACAGCAGTGGCTGAGGCTGCAGCGGCAAGCCCAGGCGTGTGGCCAGTGAGCGGCGCAGCAGAAGACGCATTTCCGCTTCGTCGGGCAACGCCGCCAGGTCAAGGTCCACCAGGTCGTCCAGCGCATCCAGCGCGGGCGCCGCGGCTGACCGTTCAGGGGTCAGCTCGGCGATTTCATGGGCGTAGGCTGCGCGCAGGTGAGCCTCGGGAAACAGCGCTGCGCGCCGCTGAGCGCGCAGGCGCATGATGGCCATGGCGCGCTCGTCGAGCAGTTCGCCGCGAAGCACGCCGCGGGCCATGTCGACCACCGGCTGCAATGCCCCCGGGCCTTCGACGACCGCCATGCTGGCGCGGTAGAACAGCACGCGGGTTTCCCAGCGGTTGAATACCAGTTCCAGGCCATCACCGCAGGTATTGAGTGCATCATCGGCCAGGGCGAACAGGTCGTCACGCAGGTGGCTCAGGCCCGCCTCGATCTCCGCCGCCTCGGGCACGCTGATGGCGCGCAGCAGTTCATGTATGCGTTGTCGCATGGCCGCACGGCCGCGCGCATTGGCGGGTAAAGTAGCCAGCCGGTCCAGGGCTCGCAGGAAGTCCTGGGCCTGGGGCAAGGCGTCGAGCTCGTCCACCGTATGGCGCAACGGCTCTTCCAGCCCTGGGCGCCAGTTGGCTCCCTGCAGGGGCAATGCGCCGCCTACCAGCGGCGGCGCCAGGTGCGGCTCGATATCAGCTTCCAGCAGGCGCTGCAAGGCGGTGTTGTCCAGGTTGCCCTGCTCTATGTCCAGCGGCTGCATGCCTGGGTCGCGCGGCCCGCGGAAGAACCTCAGGTGTGCCAGCGGCGGCAGCTCCACCAAGGGGTTGTCCAGCATCGACACCCATTGCAGGCGCAAGGGCACCCGATCCATCAAGACCGACAGGCCATCGGGCCAATGCGCCAGCTCACACCCCTCCAGGTCCAGCTCACGCAAGGCCGGAAAGCCGGCGAAGGTGGCGTCCGGCGCCAGGGTGTTGGCCCCCAGGCGCAGGGCTTGCAGGCGCGGCAACCGCCCCAGTGCCAGCAACCCTTGACGCCCCAGGTGCGAGTCATTATCACGCAGGCTGAGAAACCGCAGGTTCGTCAGCCGCGCCACCTGGGCGATATGGGCAGGCGTCAGTTCCTGGGCGAAATTGTCCATGTGCAACTGACGCAAGCTGCCCAGGGAGCCCAAGGCCGGCATCGCCGTAGCGGGCAGCGTCATCGGGTTGTCGTTGAGGGACAGGTACTGCAAGTGTTGCAGGCCCGCGAGAGGCGCGAACAATGCCTCGTGCGGTTGCAAGGCATTGTGGTCCAGGTGCAGCCTGCTCAGCCATGGCATGCGCGCGACAGCGGCGGGCACCGCGGGCAACTGGTTCGCGGTGAGGTCCAGGGCACGCACGTGGGTGAAGGCCTCCAGAAACGGCGACGGGTCCGCGTGCAAACCGACGTTGTCGAGGATCAGCAGGTCGATATGGCTGAAATCCGCGTCCAGCGCTGGCAAGTCGCCCATGTCCAGGTCACTGAGATCCAGCGTGTAACCCAGGCCCTCCCATTCGTCACCCCAGGCTCGTTCCGTGTCGCGCTGCCAGGCGCGGCGGATCATGTCGGCTGCCGTCACCCGAGCCTGCAAACGCTCCCCGGCCCCGTCATCGGCCACGTCCACCAGGGCCTGGCGCCAGTGCTCCAGGGCGGCATTCAGGCGGCCGAATTCGGCTTCCAGTTGCAGCAGGCCCAGCTCGGTGTTGTCACCCAGCCCTACCTCGATTTCCTGCAGGTGGACCGGGTCCAGCGTGGGGTACAGGCGCCGCAGGCGGCTGCGCACGCGGCCACCACCGAGCAGCGCGCCGCGGCCACTCAAGGCGTAACCCCACAGGCCGCCCGCCTGGCGCACAGGCGGGCGCAGCCAGGGCAGCACGCGTGCCTGACCAATGGCCTGCGCTGCAAACGCGCGATCGGCGGCCAGGTGCTCGAACACTTTCTGCCGCAGATGGAAGGCATCCGAGCATCCCAGCGCCACGCGCTGCGCTGCTGACAGTTGCTGCCATAGCCACTGGGCAACATCCCCCTGGCCTGCTGCCTCGCCAGGCGACAGGCTGATTTCGGCTGGCCAGCCCGGCAATCGCGCAGCGCCGGCCATCAACAACCGGTCGGCGGCACCGCTGTCGCCCACGGGCCGCCATAGCGCCAGCAACGCCTGGTTCAACCGCGCCTCGCGCTGGGCCAGGTGCCCCTGCTCGGCCAACCGCAGCGGTACCCGGCCGGCCGCCAACACCTGACGTTCGCCATGCCTCGCACCACCGGCGATGGCGTCGGCCGCCGCCGCCGACAACCCGCTGAACTGCTGTGCCAGGTTCTTTGCACCGAGACTGGCTGGCGTGGCCACCGGCGCCAGCGCCAGGTACTCCAGGCCCGCCTGAGCCTCCACAGGCAGGGGCTGGCTGTCCAGATGCAAACGCACCAGGCGCTCGCGGCTCAAGCCGCTGGCAAGGCGCACGGCCTCCAGTACTGGGGCATCGACAGCCTCCAGTGCCGGGCCAAAGCGGCGCATCAGTTGCTCGGTGGTCCACTGCGCGGGGTTTTCGTGGGTGGCACGCCAGCCGCCCTGGCCGTTGTGCTGGATGGCCACCTTCCAGTCGGCATCGCTTTGAGGCGGGCGTACCCAGTCACGCCCCTGGTCCGCGGCATGCAGGTACCAGCGCCCGTCGATGCGGATGTAGGCCTGGCCATCTTGGAGGTACAGCCCCGATGCATTCATTGGGGTTTGCCGGGGCGGCCCGTCGCTGACCGCCAGCGCTTCCAGGTCCAGGGCGACCAGACGCTGTTTGCCGCCTGGCGATACCACCGGCAGCATGCCGTCGACGAACGCTGGCGCTTGCCCCAGCCGCTCCGCGCCCGCGGTGACAGCGATGAAGCCAAGGTTGAACGCAACGTCGGCAAAATGCCCCAGAGCTTCGGCCCGCTGGCCATGGGTCCAGTCATCCACGCCTTGGTAGGTTTCTCGCAGCAACTGCGCGGCACCCACCGCAGCCATCACCAGGCCCAGGCCCGGAACGAACAGTGCCCCCATGGTAGCCAGGTTCATGCCGGTGGCTTGCAGGCTCGCTATCAGCGCGGCATGGGCCTGGCGGTCCTGCTCGGCGTTGGGCACCACCCAGGTGCGGGCATCGCCCAGGGCTTTTTCCAGCCATTGCCGACGCAGCTGCGCCGCCACTGGCCCAGTACTCGCGGCCCAGCGCAGGCCAAGGTCGGCCGTGGCATCTACACCGCGCTCGCCGCCGAACGAACCAGCCGGCTGCAAGGTGTCAAGCAGGCGGCGGGCGAACTCGGCCTGCTGCCCCTGCCCCACCCGCCGCTGCAGGCGCGCACTGGCCTGGGTATCGAGCAGCGCCAGGCGCCACCCCTCGCACAGGCCCTGCCAATCGGGGTATTCACGCAGTGCCAACGGCCCGTCACCGGGGGTATAGACCAGGCAACGCGCCGGTTCCTCGCCAGCCTGGCGCATCAGCACGGTCGGCTGCACCGCGAAACCGTCATGGTGGTGGGTAACCAGCACCCGCAGGCTGCCCCACTGCACAGCCCGCCCCTGCCAGGTCGCGCCCGGCTTGCCCAGCAGGCATTGCAGCGCATCATCGCCCAACCACCCACGCAAATGGGCTTCCCGGGCGCGGACTTGCAGTTCGGCCTGAAAATGCTGTTCGAAGAGGCGCACGGGCCAGGCGAGCGCGTCATCCGCGCCATTGCCCAGCACCGGCCCGAGCGTGTCGAGCAAATGCTGTTGATAACGCCCCCCCAGGTCCAGCTCACGGCACAGACTTGCGAAAGCCCTGGGTTCGATGCCCAGCCGGTCGGCCTCGAGAAAGGCGGGGTGTCGATGTTCGTTGTAGCGGCCCTGCGGCAGAATCACGGAACCGGGACCGAATGCCGTCACCTCGAGCTGTTCGGGGGCGAAGTTGCTCATCGCTGCCTGCAGCAGGTTGTGCCGAGTGACCCGGGTGCGCTGGCGGTCCGTGAGGTTGGGCAGCCCAGGCTCATGGTGCAACCACACCAGCTCGCTGTCGCGTACTGCCACGGTGCGGTTGAATTGCTGCGCCAAGGCCTTGACCAGCTCATCCTCGGCGAAGGTATCGGGTGCCCGCACCCGCGCCAGCAACGCCTGAACGCTGGCACCGGTACGCAGGCTGGCGACCGCCCAGTGCCAGTAATCCTGGCGCAGGCCCTGAGGTGCGTCACGCAGCCAGGCGGGAATATTGGCGGCCAGCAGGCCGTCATGGCGCGTCCCCACGAACGTGGGGGTGCCATTTGAAGTAGTGGACATGATGTGCTCCTTCACTGATGGCGCCCGCACGGTCGGGGGGCGCCGATATGAATGTTGGCGTGGAGGATCAGTTGGGCAGCAGTGGGGTGGTGCGCTCCAGCACCAACTCAGCCTGGCGCTGCTCGTAGCGCTCGCCCAGCCAGATCATCAGCCGCGAGCGCTCGCCCTCGGTCAGTTCCACCTGCTGGACGACGCCGTCCACCACGGTCAGGCGCGTGGGCATTTGCGCTTGCAGCTCACCGATCAGACCGGCCGGCGGCGTGCCGCTGCGCGACGCGGGTGGCTCGCCCAAGCCCTCGATGTACTCGAAGGCATCCGCGCGCCAGTTGAGCAGCGCATCAAAACGCTCGGCGTTGACTTTCTCCAGGTAGCGTACCCAATAACGCTGGCGCACCAGCCAGCGCTTCATCCCGGCGCGGCCCTTGCTGCGCTCCAGCGCTATCACTTCCTGCTCGACCCTGGTCACCACACGTTCGCTGACGTAGGCCTCGTAAATCATTCCGCCGTACTGTTCCGGCAGGTTCAGACGCGTCCCCAGCTGGATCTTCAGCTTGAGCAGGATCTCCGCGCGGTCAGGCACATGGGCCCTGAGCACGGTGTCGGCAAGATCGTCACCCGGGTGCAACGGTGGCACCTGTTCACCGTCGATGAGCAGCAACTGGCGCCGCGCGGAACGAGACATGTAGATTTCATTGCCGACCGACTCCAGCAGCGACTGACGGTACAGGTTCCGGGACACTTCCAGCAGGCTCCATGGCAACTCTTCGCCTCGGGAAGCGGCGGTCGCCGCCGCTTTCCAGACCGTGACGAGCGTCTTGCAGCGTTGCAGCAGCAACGCGATGCCATCTCCGCACGTAGTGGCGGCGTCTTCACCCAGCTGGAACAGTTGGGTGCGCAGTTCCATCAAGCCCAATGACTCCTCCTCAGCCGTCGGCGCAACCAGCACCTTGAGCACGTCCCACATATCGCGCAGCGCGGCATCGCCCCGCACACGGAACTCCTGGGTCTCGATCAAGCGGCGCATCACATAGAACAGATGATTGGCCTCGGGGTCGCGCTCCAGCGTGCGAATATTCGACAACAGCGGTTCCGGGCAGCCCTGCAACCAGCGGTCCTGATGGCGCTCACCAGCCAGCACGGCGTCTTCGTCGACCACCAGCCCCGCGCCGTCGGGCCCCGGGTTCAGGCGGGCGGCGGCCAAGCGCTCGTGAGCCTGGTCTGACAACGGGTTGTTGGCGATGGAGAACGAATAATCTTCATCCAGCTCACCGCCGTCCTCCAGGCGGTACTGCTCGGCAAAGTGGCTGCCGGCAAGCTCGGGCACCTCGACGATGGCATTGTTCGCCAGGTCCAGCGCCTGCAAGCGGGCGCCGGGGTCGAACATCAGCTCGGTAAGGCCGATGGGCCATTGGCTGATGCCGGTGTTGCGCAGGTTCAGCAATTGCAGGCGCAGCATCCCGGTGACCTGTGGCGGCAATTCCAGCGGGTTATAGCGCAGGTCCAGTTCACGCAGCCCGTTCATCCCGGCCAGGGCCTCGACACTCCCGGCGGTCAGGGTGATCTGGTTGTTGCCCAGGCGCAGGTAGGTCAAACGCCGCAGGCTCGCGAGCCGACGAAAACCCGCCGCGTCCAGCCGCACGGCGTTGCTTTCCACCGCCAGCTCGCGCAGGTCGCGACAGCTGACCAGCACGTCCAGCGACGCCGCATCCAGGCTCAGGCTGTTGCCTTGCAGCAACAACTCCTGCAAACGGGGGGCGTCACGCAGGGCCTCCAGGCCGCCCTCGGCTTCGCTGATGCGGTTGCCCTCCAGGTCGAGGAACGTCAACTCCCGTGCCTGACCGAGGGTGGCGGGAACCCGCGTCAGACGGTTACCGGACAACCTGACCGAGCGTACATTGCTGAACTTTCTCAGGAACAGCTCCAGCGAGGTGGCCTCGGCGCCGGAGGTGATGCTCATGTCGTTGAGCAACAGTGTCTCCACGTGCTCGAAATTGGCCACCACCACGGGCAGCTCCCCGACTTCCATGCCGCGCAGGTCCAGCGTCAGCGACGGCACGAAGTTCAGCGGTGATGGGTGCCAGCTCTCACGCCGCCACACTTCACGGATACGCTCGGCCACCTGACGACGGCTCTGCTCAGTAACCCCGATGGATTGCCCTTGCTCATCCACACGCACAGCAGCCTGACGCGTCCAGTCGGCCAACGAGCGGTCCAGCACCCGGTACTCCTGTTCCATTTGCATCGCGTGGGCTTCCAGGTTCTTGCCCTGTGCGCGCCACTCGTCCTTGAGCGCTGCCCAATCCGATTCGCTCATGCCGGGGTACAGGGCACGCAGGCGTTCGAGCGGTGTGCGCAAGGCGCGACCACTGCCCTGGTATTCAATGTGCTGCACCCGTTCGGTGTACGGGCGCATCCACGCGACTTCCATCACCTGGCCCAACGTCCGCCCTGCCCGTTCACGGTCCTGCTCCACGGCCTTGGTGACCTTTGCCAACAGCGCATCGCTGTCGCTGATCTTCAGGCCCAGCGCCTCGCGCTCACTGTCAGGCAGCGCGCGCAGAATGGCGGCGAACAGGCTTTCTTCATTGCCCAGCTCCTGGCCCAAAGCGTCGACGGCCTGATATCCCCGGCCACGGCGCAGGATGAACTTGCGCTCGGCATCGGCAGCGTCTCCAGCGCTGACCAGCAACTCGCCGAAGGTCGTTCCCTCGCGCAGCTCCAGGCGGACCTTGCCGGTCCACCCCTTGAGCCAGGACACCCCACGCACACCCAGGCGGGCGCTGTCGTCGCCCAGCAGCTGCGGGCGGTACAACCCATCGACCGCGCGGGCCAGGCGGGCCTCGCGGATCGCCACGCGCGCAGCCTCTGCCATCACCACCGGCGGTTGGCGGGTGGCGGTGAGCACGCCGCGCTCGGCATCGGTGGACTGCTCGACAATGCCGCGTGCCAAACTGGCGTTCAGCTCGGGAAACGCCTCGAGCAGCGCCCGGGCGCCGTCATCGAGCTCAGGTTGGCGGGCCAGTTCCAGGCTGTCAAAGATGGCCGCACGCTGGCGCTGGGCCTCATCGGCCAGGCGCTGGCTGAGAACATCGGTGCGGGCCGCAGCGTTATTCGCGACACTGTCACCGAACAGATGCTCCTGCCGCGCGGTGTCCAGCTGTGCCACCACCCGTTCGGCCAGCCGTCCCGCCTCCAACTCCTGGCGCGTTACCGTCACGGTTTCAGTGGTTTGCCCCACCACCGCCTCGTACAAGGTACCGGGTAGCGCTTCGGCCGTCAGGCGCACGCCTACCTCGGCAGGCCACCGGGCCAGGTTCACCAGCAGGGGGGCGGGGTAGCTGTTGGCGGACGGAAGCGGCACTTGTTCGCGAATCCCCTCTATGAGCGATTCGACTTGCTCGTCAACCTGAAACCGTCGCAGGCTCTCACCCAGCACCGCAGGCGGTTGGCGGTCATTGAGCAGGCACTTACGTACTTTGCCCTCCGGCGTGCCACTGGCCAGGCGGGCCTGCTCCAGGGCGATGTCGTCCAGCCCTTCGGCCAGTGGCCCCAGGCGCCGTAGCAACTGCGGCCCTTTCCAGCTCAACGCTGACTCGTGCTCATGGCGCCATGCCCCGGCACCATTGTCGCGAAGTGGCGGTCGATAGCGCGTCTTGTCGCTGGGGTGCACCACCTCCCAGCCGCCATTGACAGGGTCATATACCTGCTCATACAGCCGCCCCTCGATGCGCACATAGGTACCACCGGCGACTTCATACTGCCCGAGGTGATTGGGCAGGGCCCCCATGGGCAATGCCACGGGGCTTTCATAGGGCTTGAGGTCCGGATACCAGAGCCGGGTCGTAGCGCCCTCGTTCACAGCCACCATCTCCTGGACAAACACCGAACGTTGCAACACATGAGCGGCCCCGACAGTCGCGGCCACCACCGCTAGGTTTTCGGCTACCCCGATGAAATGCTCGACGGCTTCGCTGCGCTGGTGGTGGTGCCATTCGGAGACGCCGATACACACCTCGTCTATCAGTTGCACAGCGCCCACCACCGCCATCAACTCCCCTACACCAGGCCCGAAAAACGATGCCAGCGTCAGCGCGTCCATTCCCAGTCCCAGGTAGTAGGCCAATCGGGCATCGCGCTCTGCGCGGTTCTTGATGGCGGTGGGCACTACCGCCATGCGCGCGTCAATCGACACTTTGGAGAGCATATGCTGGTGCAGCATACGCACCAGCGAAGTGTCCTGAGGGGTCAGCTTGAGGTCCAGGTTGGCATTGGGGTCCGGCTCGGGCACACCGCCGAACAATGGTTTTGGCTTGAGGACATCATTCAGGCGCTTCAGGAACGGTACCTGCTCGCGGCGTAACACGAACCGACGTAAATAATCCTGATAGCCGCGGTCGCGCAAGCGGGCACGCAACGCCGTGGCGAAATCGTCGGTACTGGCGTATTGCTTGAACACGTCATCAGGGTCGCCGGGGCTGTAGACCACGCAGGCGCCTGTGGCAGCGCAGCGAATCACCGCCATCCCAAGCAGCGAGTACGGCAGGCGGCCCAGCGCTTCCAGCAGGGTAACCTGACAAAAGCTGACCGGTTTGCCGTTCCAGCGTGCCTTTTCCGGCTCAGGGCCGCTGAGGGTCAACAGCAACTGGTACGCGCCCTCGTCCACGCCGCCCTTCATGCGCGCGATATGCGCCTGCACGTTCAGTTCATCACGCAGCGAATACAACAGGTCGGTGGTAACCGCATCGACCTCCGCATCGACGACCTGGAGGTTGCGTTTGCGCGGGTTGAGCACGCTGATCACATGCTCTTCGTAGCGAGCACCCAGGTCCAGAGAACGGCAGAGCGCGGCAAACCCCTCTGCACTGATACCGACCACCTTGGAAGGGTGGTAACGGTAGACGCGCTCGTCCTGGTCATTGAGGTCGAAGCGGTGCTCGCCCTTGGGCAGGATCACTGCATAGCCTGGCGAGGGCTCCATGCACTGAGCTTCATGGGACTCGAAATTGACCAGCGCCGCCTCCAGCAGCGTTTGCTGGGTAGCGTCGAGTTGGCCGGTCACGATACCGCCATCATCCAGGCGAATACCGCTGATGTAGGTTGTGCGCACCAATACATGGAGGTCGACATCGACCTGCACATCCGGGTACAGGCGTTTCAGCTCGGCCTGCAGCAAAGGTCGGGCGAAATCAGTGGGGGATTGCAACTGGTCCAACCGAGCCTGGGCGGCAACCATCGAATACAGGCTGACTCTGGCGCTGGCCAGATAGGCTTTGCGCATCGCAGAAGACGCGCGGGTCAACCAGGCGGGCAGTCGTTCCTTGATCAGATCATGGTGAGCAAGGGGGGCGGGAGTGGCTTTCGACTCTGCAGACATGGGAATGAATTTCCTGAGGCTTGTGAAGGGCCTCAGGAAACCATTTCGCGCGGGGGGCAAGGCGGTATCTATTGCTGGGGGAAGTGATGCCGGGCATGCCAGCCACCGGTGAGCGCCCTACCAGAAGCGCTGTTGCGAGAATTTGGTCCAGACGCGCGAAGCCAGATGCTCGACGCCCCCGGCGGCGGCCATGCCGACCCGTTCCTGCAGGCTCTTGCGCTCGGCATAGTGCAGATGAAACACCTCGGCATGGGCGGCGCGCTCGGCCAGGTATTCGTCGCTGGTCTTCAGTTCGTCGACCAACTGGTTCTCCAGCGCGGCAATACCCAGCCACACTTCACCGGTGGCCACTTGGTCAATCGCCAGTTGCGGGCGGTAGCGGGCAACGAAGTTCTTGAACAACTGGTGGGTCACGTCCAGGTCTTCCTGGAACTTCTCGCGGCCCTTCTCGGTGTTCTCGCCGAAGACGGTCAGGGTGCGTTTGTATTCGCCGGCGGTCAGCACTTCGAAGTCGATGTCATGCTTTTTCAGCAGCTTGTTGACGTTGGGCAACTGCGCCACCACGCCAATGGAGCCGAGCACGGCGAACGGTGCGCTGATGATCTTCTCACCGATACAGGCCATCATGTAGCCGCCGCTAGCGGCCACCTTGTCGATGCACACGGTCAAGGGCACGCCGGCCTGGCGGATGCGCGCCAGTTGCGAGCTGGCCAGGCCATAGCTGTGCACCATGCCGCCGCCGCTTTCCAGGCGCAGCACCACTTCGTCCTTGGCCGTGGCCAGGGTCAGCAGCGCGGTGATCTCATGGCGCAGGCTCTCGGTGGCCGAGGCCTTGATGTCGCCATCGAAGTCCAGCACGAACACCCGCGGTTTGGTCTCGGCTTTCTTTTTGGCCTTTTTCTTCTCGGCCTTGGCTTCCTGCTTGCGCAGGGCCTTGAGCTGGTCCTTGTCCAGCAGCGCCGACTCCAGACGCTCGCGCAGGCCCTTGTAGAAATCGTTCAGCTTGCTGACCTGCAACTGTCCAGCAGCCTTGCGGCGGCCCTTGCCACGCTGGGCGGCGATGGCGGTCAACACCACGATGATCGCCAGCACCAGGGTGACGGTCTTGGCGAGAAAACTCGCGTACTCGGAGAGAAACTCCACGGGGGGTACCTCAAAGGCTTCAAAGCCTCATTCTACGGGGAGTATCTGGCGGGTGTCTAACGGTTGGGTGGCGCAGGTAATCTGACAGACATTCGCGAAGCGCCGCGCGGGCGGCGCACGGTATCGAGGGCGCCAGAAGCATCCAGCCATGCACCTGGCCGCCCTGACCCAATCCCAAGCCAAACAACAAGGCGGTCCAGGCAATGGCGCAGACATAACTGGCCCGAAACAGACGTGGGACCGGGCTTGCCCGGGAAGCGCCGCGCGGGCGGCGCACGATCTCAAGGGCGCCGAAAAAACCAAGGCATGCACATGGAGGCCCTGACCCAATCCCCAGCCAAATCAACAAGGCGGTCCAGGCAATGGCACAGACATAACTGGCCCGAAACAGATGTGGGACCGGGCTTGCCCGGGAAGCGCCGCGCGGGCGGCGCACGGTCTCAAGGGCGCCGGAAACCTTGAGCCATGCACCTGGCGGCCTTGATACGGTTCCATGCCGGAAAAACAAGGCGGTCCAGGCAATCCCACAGACATAACTGGCCCGAAACAAACGTGGGAGCAGAGCTTGCTCGCGAAGCGCCGCGCGGGCGGCGCACGGTCTCAAGGGCGCCACAACACCATCGACTAGCGCTTGGTGGCCATGATGAGATCTCCAGCGGGGCCCTAAAAGCCTGTCATGAAACCGCATCATGGCCTCCAGGTGCATGGCTTGGGTTTCTCCGGCGCCCTTAAGATCGTGCGCCGCCCGCGCGGCGCTTCCCGGGCAAGCCCGGTCCCACATCTGTTTCGGGCCAGTTATGTCTGTGGGATTGCCTGGACCGCCTTGATTGTCCGCCTGGAGATTGGGTCAGGGCCTCCATGTGCATGTCTTGGTTTCTCCAGCGCCCTTGCGACCGTGCGCCGCCCGCGCGGCGCTTCGCGAGCAAGGGCTAGGCGCCCCCCTCGCTCCTACATCTGTTTCGGGCCAGTTATGTCTGTGGGATTGCCTCGACCGCCTTGTTTTTCCGGCTTGAAACCGTATCAAGGCCGCCAGGTGCATGGCTCAAGGTTTCCGGCGCCCTTGAGACCGTGCGCCGCCCGCGCGGCGCTTCCCGGGCAAGCCCGGTCCCACATCTGTTTCGGGCCAGTTATGTCTGTGCCATTGCCTGGTCCGCCTTGATTGTCCGCCTGGAGATTGGGTCAGGGCCTCCAGGCGCATGCCTTGGTTTTTCCGGCACCCTCGAAACCGTGCGCCGCCCGCGCGGCGCTTCGCGAGCAAGGGCTCGGCGCCCCCCTCGCTCCCACGGTCGCCACTGCCAAACCCCAATTCAAACAAGCGTATGTTTTTTCATTGACAGCCCCCCGCAAGCCCCATAACCTCCAAGGCACCTTCAACGTACCCGGACGACGCGGACGTGGGCAGCATCTTTCTGATTAGACATGGCCAGGCCAGTTTCGGTGCCGACGACTACGACGTGTTGTCGCCGCTGGGCATGCGCCAGGCTCAGGTACTGGGCGCGCACCTGGCAGACCTGGGGCTGACGCTGGACCGGTGCGTGGCCGGCAGCCTGCGCCGACAGCAGGCTACCGCCCACCTGGCGCTGGAAGCCATGGGCGCCAGCCATCTTGGCGTGGACACCGACGCGGCATTCAACGAGTTCGATGCCGAAGCGGTCATCCGCGCCATGCTGCCTGACCTGCTGCCCCACGAGCCCGAAGCGCTGCATACCCTGCGCAACGCAGCCCACAACCGCAGTGAGTTCCAGCGCCTGTTCGCGCTGTTGATCGGCCGCTGGCACGGTGGGCAGCACCCAAGCCCGGACACTGAAAGCTGGGCCGCCTTCGTCGCCCGCGTCGAGGCCGGGCTGCACCGCCTGCTGGACCAGGCCGGCAGTGGGGCCAACATCGCCGTGTTCACCTCTGGCGGCACCATCGCCGCCCTGCTGCACCTGATTACCGGAATCTCTGCCGCCCAGGCTTTCGAGCTGAACTGGCAGATCGTCAACACCTCGCTCAGCCAGCTGAAATTCCGTGGCCGCGAGGTAGCCCTGGCTTCCTTCAACAGTCACACTCACCTGCAACTGCTGAAGGCACCGGAGTTCATCACCTATCGATGAGCCCGGCCCTGCCACACCCCTGTCGTTAGCCCTTCAAAGAAAGGATCGAACCATGAGCACCCTAGACACCGCCGTAGAAGCCATGAAGGCCAAATTCGACCCCTCCGCCGCCGCCGGTCTGGACCTGGTCTTTGGTTTTCGCATCGATGAAACCAAGCACTTCTCCCTGATCGTCAAGGACAAGACCTGCGAACTGCAGCAAGGCGAGAACCCGGACGCCCAGGTGACCCTGGTGATGGACGAAGAAACCCTGAAAGGTATCGTCAGCGGCGAAACCGACGGCATGCAGGCGTTCATGGGCGGCAAGCTGCGCGCTGAAGGCGACATGATGCTGGCCATGAAACTGAGCGAACTGTTTCCCGGCTGATACATTTGCTGTAACAAAAAAGACCCTGGGTGCCTGCTCGGGGTCTTTTTTTGTCTGCTGCTAGCCAGCACCCCTGTCAGCGCTAGCCGAAACTGACGGCCTATTGCCAGCCCTTCTCATAAAATTTGCGCGAAACCCTCGCAAAAAGGGGGCGACGCAGTTCAATAATGAGTCTCATTATGTTACAAGTTAGCATCCTTCTTAAGATTGTGGTGCGAAGTGCTGGTTCCATTCTTGATCATGCTGCGCGAAGGGATTGAAGCCGCGCTCATCGTTGGCATCATTGCCAGTTACCTGAAACAGACCGGCCGCGGCCAATGGATGCCCGCCGTGTGGATCGGCGTGTTCCTGGCAGCCGCCATCGCCCTGCTGGTGGGGGGTGGCCTGGAGTTGATGAGTGCCGAGTTCCCGCAGAAACAGCAGGAGCTGTTCGAAGGCCTGGTGGGCCTGGTGGCGGTGGTCATCCTCAGCTCCATGGTGTTCTGGATGCGCAAGGTAGCCCGCTCCATCAAGCACTCGCTGCACGAGTCCATGGACCGCGCCCTGGCCAACTCCAACCATCAGGTCATCGCCCTGGTGGCCATGGTGTTCTTCGCCGTGGCCCGCGAAGGCCTGGAGACCGTGTTCTTTCTGCTGGCGGTGTTCCAGCAGAGCGAAGGCGCCGGCGCGCCGCTGGGCGCCCTGCTGGGGCTGATCCTGGCCGTGGCCGTTGGTTTCGGCATCTACACCGGCAGCATGCGCCTGAACCTGTCGCTGTTCTTCCGCTGGACCGGCCTGTTCATCCTGGTGGTGGCGGCGGGCATCCTCGCCAACTCGGTGCAGGCACTGCATGAAGCCGGTGTCTGGAACTCCCTGCAGGACGTGGTCTTCGACGTCAGCTCGGTGCTGCCGATGGACGGCCCGGTCGGCTCGGTACTGGCCGGCATGTTCGGTTACCAGGACGCCCCGACCATCAGCACCCTGGGCGCCTACCTGCTGTACCTGGTGTTTGCCCTGATCATGTTCTTCCTGCCCGCCAGCGCCCCCGTGGGGCGCAAGCCGGCTCCCGCTACTCACTCCTAAGGCTTCTTCCGTCAATGTCCAATCAAGCCCCAGGCCTGTCGCCACGCGTGCTGCGCGTGGCCGTGGCCGGTTCCGTGGTGGTGATGCTCGCCGCCGGTGCACTGTTCTACTACGCCTCTCAGGTGGCCTCGTCCAAGCGCCAGGCCAACCACGATGAAATCGTCGTCAACATCCACCCGCACAGCTGCGAGCCCAACGCCCTGACCATCCCGGCCGGGCATGCGAGCTTTCGCATCGTCAACAAATCCGAGCGCGCGGTGGAGTGGGAGATCCTCGACGGCGTGCTGGTGGTCGAAGAGCGCGAGAACATTACCCCGGGCATGAGCCAGGTGATCAACGCCAACCTGGTGCCCGGCGACTACGCCATCACCTGCGGCCTGCTGAGCAACCCGCGCGGCACCCTCAAGGTCACCCCTACCGCCGAGTCCGAAGCCAGCGCCAAGGCCCGCCCGGCCATGGTCGCCTTCATCGGCCCACTGTCCGAATACCGCGTGTACCTGAGCCTGCAAGGCAGCGCGCTGGTGCGTGGCGTCGACGCCCTGAACCAGGCCATTGCCGCGGGTGACCTGGCTGCCGCCCGCGCCGCCTATGTGCCTGCCCGCAGTGCCTACCAGAGCCTGGCGGCCGCGGCCCAGCGTTATTCGGAACTGGATAACGCCATCAACGCCCGTGCCGACTACTACGAGAAACGTGAGCAGGACCCAGGCTTCGGCGGCTTCCACCGCCTGGAATACGGCCTGTTCCAGCAGTCGAGCCTGGACGGCCTGGCCCCTGTGGCGCAGAAGCTGGCCACCGACGTCGCTGCCTTGAAAACCCAACTGCTGGCGCAGAACCTGCCGCCCGAGCAGTTGGTCAGCATCGTGGCGCGCAATATCCGCAGCCTGGCCGAGGTACGCACCAACGGCGAGGAAGAGCGTTATAGCCACGCCGACCTGAGCGGTTTCGCGGCCAACCTGGCGGGCGCGCGCAAAGTGGTCGACCTGTTGCGGCCATTGCTGGCCAAGTCGGCGGCCGACTTGCTGCCGAAAATCGACGCGGCGCTGAACGACCTGGGCACCCAGCTCGACAGCCTGCGCGACGGCGACACCTACCGCGCGTACGACAAGGTCGGCCCGGATCAGCGCAAGCAGATCGCCGACAAGGCCAAGGCACTGGCCGATGCACTCGATGGAATCGATCCCGCCCTGGGCCTCTCGGCCCTGTAACACAGACGACAGACACACATGAGCGACTCGAAAAACAGCAACACCCCTGTCGACGCCCAGCGGCGCCGTGTATTGATGGGCATGGGCGCCGCCGGCGTAGCCCTGGCCGGCAGCGCCCTGAGCTGCCCGGCCATGGCGGCCGGCGAGGCCCAGGTGGCTGAAGCGCCGAAAAGCGACAAGACCCAGGACCGCCACGACTACCACGGCATGCACCAGAGCGGTATCGTCACGCCGCGCCCGGCGGCCGGCATGATGGTGGCCTTCGACGTGCTGGCGGCTGACCACAAGGATCTGGAGCGCCTGTTCAAGCTGCTGGACCAGCGCATCAAGTTCCTGATGACCGGCGGCGAAGTGCAGGAGATCGACCCGAAACTGCCACCTGTGGACTCGGGCATCCTGGGCCCGGTCGTCACCCCGGACAACCTGACCATCACCGTGTCGGTGGGCGCCTCGCTGTTCGACGAGCGTTTCGGCCTGGAACACGCCAAGCCCAAGCACCTGATCCAGATGGTCGGTTTTCCCAACGACGCCCTGGAGCCTGCCCTGTGCCACGGCGACCTGACCCTGCAGTTCTGCTCCAACACCCCGGACACCAACATTCACGCCCTGCGTGACATCGTCAAGAACATGCCGGATCTGCTGCTGGTGCGCTGGAAACAGGAAGGCACCGTGCCGGCCCAGGCGCCGAAGAAGCCCAGCGAGCCCGCCGAAAGCGCGCGCAACTTCCTCGGTTTCCGCGACGGCTCGGCCAACCCGGACTCCAACGACAACAAGGCCATGGACGCCATCGTCTGGGTGCAACCGGGCAGCGAAGAGCCGGCCTGGGCCGCCAACGGCAGCTACCAGGCCGTGCGCCTGATCCGCAATTTCGTCGAGCGCTGGGACCGTACCCCGCTGCAAGAGCAGGAAAGCATCTTCGGCCGCAAGAAAATCACCGGCGCACCGTTCGATGGCACCACTGAGCATGACGTACCGGACTATCACAAAGACCCGGAAGGCAAGCTCACCCGGCTGGACTCGCACATTCGCCTGGCCAACCCGCGCACGCCCGAGTCCCAGGCCAACCTGATCCTGCGTCGCCCGTTCAACTACTCCAATGGCGTGAACAAGAACGGCCAGCTGGACATGGGTCTGCTGTTCATCTGTTACCAGGCCAACCTGGAAAAAGGTTTCATCACCGTGCAGACCCGCCTCAACGGCGAGCCGCTGGAGGAGTACCTCAAGCCCATGGGCGGCGGTTATTTCTTCACCCTGCCGGGGGTAAAAAACGACCAGGACTTCATCGGTCGTTCGTTGCTGCAAGCTTCCAAAACCAAAAACGCTTAAGTCTTTGACAACATCGGGGATCCTTTAATGAAGAAGTCGCCACTCGCTTTGCTGCTGTCCCTTGGTTTGCTGCACGCTCCGGTCTCGGCCTTCGCCGCCGACAACTCGGCCCTGGACCTGGTCCAGCCGATCTCCGACTACAAGATCTACGTGACTGATGAGCTGGACAAACTGGGCACCCAGACCCAGGCCTTCACCGATGCCATCAAGAAAGGCGACCTGGAAGCCGCCAAGAAGCTGTATGCCCCGACTCGCGTCCACTATGAGTCCATCGAGCCAATCGCCGAGCTGTTCAGCGACCTGGACGCCTCGATCGACTCCCGCGTCGACGACCACGAGAAGGGCGTAACCGCCGAGGACTTCACCGGCTTCCACCGCCTGGAATACAGCCTGTACTCGGAAAAGACCACCAAAGGCCTGGAAGCCCTGGCTGACAAGCTGAACAACGACGTGAAGGACCTGCAGACCCGCGTGGCCGGCCTGACCTTCCCGCCTGAGAAAGTGGTAGGCGGCGCGGCCGCGCTGATGGAAGAAGTGGCGGCCACCAAGGTCAGCGGTGAAGAAGACCGTTACAGCCACACCGACCTGTACGACTTCCAGGGCAACGTTGACGGCGCGAAGAAAATCTTCGAACTGTTCAAGCCGCAAGTGCAAAAGAAAGACGCGGCCTTCGTGACCAAGGTTGAAAAGAACTTCGGCACCGTGGACAAGATCCTGGCCAAGTACAAGACCAAGGACGGCGGCTACGAGACCTATGACAAGGTCAAGGACGCTGACCGCAAGGCCCTCATCGGCCCGGTCAACACCCTGGCAGAAGACCTGTCCACCCTGCGTGGCAAGCTTGGTCTGAACTAAGGTTGCACCTGTAGCCGCTGCCGAAGGCAGCGGCTACATCGGCTGTATTGATCGCCCTGCAACACCCCCGCCAATAACACCCCCTCGCACTTGTCCCCTGCCCTGCCGCGCATTAGATTGTTCAATGATCTGACGCCTCCAGAATAAGCAAAAGGGATAACCATGGCGCTAACCGACCAGTCCACCGCCGTGCGCAACGGTGAAGAGCTCGATGCCGCACGCATCGACCCTTACCTCAAGGCGCAGATTCCCGGCCTTACCGGCACGCCCGTCATCAGCCAGTTCCCTGGCGGCGCTTCAAACCTGACCTACCTGGTCACCTACCCCGACCAGGAGTTCGTCCTGCGGCGCCCGCCCTTCGGGCACAAGGCCAAGTCTGCCCATGACATGGGCCGCGAGTACCGCATCCTCAACCAGCTCAACGCCGGCTTTCCCTATTGCCCCAAGGCTTACGCGCACTGCACCGACGAATCGGTGATCGGTGCCGAGTTCTACGTGATGGAGCGCGTCAAAGGCATCATCCTGCGCTCGGACATTCCCGCCGAGCTGGGCCTGGACCGGCAAAAGACCCGCGCCCTGTGCCATAACTTCATCGACAAGTTCGTGGACCTGCACAAAGTGGATTATGCCGCCTGTGGCCTGGCCGACCTGGGCAAGCCCGAGGGCTACGTGGCGCGGCAGATCTGTGGCTGGAGCGACCGCTACGACAAGGCTCGCACCCCGGATGCCCCGGCGTGGGACAGCGTCAAGGCATGGCTGGCGGACAAGCAACCGGCCGACCACCCCAAGCCTGCCATCGTGCACAACGACTACCGCTTCGACAACGTCATCCTCGACGCCCGGGACCCGATGCAGATCATCGGTGTGCTGGACTGGGAACTGACCACCCTGGGCGACCCGCTGATGGACCTGGGCAACACCCTGGCGTACTGGATACAGGCCGATGACCCGGCGCCGGTGCAACTGATGCGCCGCCAGCCCAGCCACGCAGCCGGCATGCTGACGCGCCGCGAATTCGTCGACTACTACGCCGAACGGGCCGGCATTCAGGTGGACAACTTCGACTTCTATTACACCTATGGCCTGTTCCGCCTGGCCGGCATCGTGCAGCAGATCTACTACCGCTTCTTCCATGGCCAGACCCAGGACAAGCGCTTCGCCCAGTTCATTCACATGAACACGCTGCTGGAACAGATGAGCCTGAACGTCATCAAGCACTCCACCCTGTAAGGAAACCGAGATGTCCAAGACGCAATTGTTCGACCTCGACGGCAAGATCGCCTTCGTTTCCGGCGCCAGCCGCGGCATCGGCGAAGCCATCGCCAAACTGCTGGCTCAACAGGGCGCCCATGTGATCGTCTCTAGCCGCAAGCTGGACGGTTGCCAGCAAGTGGCCGATGCCATCATCGCCGAGGGTGGCAAGGCCACCGCCATCGCCTGCCATATTGGCGAGATGGAGCAGATCCAGCAGGTGTTCGCCGCCATCCGCGAGCAGTTCGGGCGCTTGGACATCCTGGTCAACAACGCCGCCACCAACCCGCAATTCTGCAACGTGCTGGACACCGACCTCGGCGCATTCCAGAAGACCGTGGACGTGAATATTCGCGGTTATTTCTTCATGTCGGTGGAAGCCGGCAAGCTGATGCGCGAGCACGGCGGTGGCAGCATCATCAACGTAGCCTCCATCAACGGCATCTCACCAGGGATTTTCCAGGGCATCTACTCGGTGACCAAGGCTGCGGTGATCAACATGACCAAGGTATTCGCCAAGGAGTGCGCGCAGTTCGGCATCCGCTGCAACGCCCTGCTGCCAGGCCTGACCGATACCAAGTTCGCCTCGGCACTGGTCAAGAACGACGCCATCCTCAACACCGCTCTGGCGCAGATCCCCCTGAAACGTGTCGCCGCGCCCAGCGAAATGGCTGGCACCGTGTTGTACCTGGCCAGTGATGCGTCCAGCTACACCACAGGCGTGGCCTTGAACGTGGACGGTGGTTTCCTGTCCTGAGCCGGAAGCTCGCTGGCGTGCCAGCGAGCTTTTTACGCCCCAAGGGGCTAAAATGCGCGCCCCGCCAAAAACAATGATCTACCCCATGCCCTTCGAACTCAGTACCGACCCCACTACCCTGCTCATTCTCGCCATCGTCGCCTTCGTGGCCGGTTTCATCGATGCCATCGCTGGCGGCGGTGGACTGCTGACCACCCCGGCGCTGTTGACCGCCGGCCTGCCACCGCATCTGGTGCTGGGCACCAACAAGCTCAGTTCCACCTTCGGCTCGGCGACCGCCAGCTTCACGTTCATTCGCCGCAAACTGTTCCACCCCCGTGAATGGTGGCCGGCGCTGATCTTCACCCTGGTGGGCTCGCTGATCGGCGCCGTGGCCGCGCACTACATGCCCTCGGAGTGGCTGAACAAGATGCTGCCGGTGATCGTCTTCGCCTGTGGCATTTACCTGCTGTTCGGCGGCACGCCCAAGGGGCCGGTGGACAGCCATGCGGTGATCAAGCAGAAACGGCAGATTCCCCAGGGGCTGGCGCTAGGCTTCTACGATGGCGTGGCGGGGCCCGGTACCGGCGCGTTCTGGACTGTGACCTCGATGCTGATGTACCCCATCGACCTGGTGCGTGCCAGCGGCGTGGCTCGCAGCATGAACTTCATCAGCAACGCAGCGGCGCTGGTGGTGTTCATCGTCAATGGCAGCGTGGACTGGCTGATCGGCCTGAGCATGGGCATCTGCCTGATGGTGGGGGCCTTCTTCGGCGCCCGCAGCGCCATCAGCGGTGGGGCGAAGTTCATTCGCCCGGTGTTCATCACCGTGGTGCTGGGGCTCACCGTGCGCCTGGCCTGGCAGCACTGGTTCGCCTAAAGCGGCCCCCTCTGGGACCGGCGTCAGCCCGGGAGGACCGGCGCAGGCAGGCCCAGGCGCTCGGCCACGTAGTGATCGATCAGGTATCGCGCGATAGACCGCGACGCCGGCAATGGCGGCAGGTCGTGCACATTGAACCACTGCGCATCCTCGATCTCGTCCGCCTGGGGCACGATCTCGCCGCTGTCATACTCGGCGTGGAAGCCCAGCATCATCGAGTGCGGGAACGGCCAGCACTGGCTGCCCATGTAGCGGATGTTGCGGACAGTGACCTGCACCTCCTCCATCACTTCGCGGCGCACGCAGTCTTCAGCCGACTCGCCCGGTTCGGCGAAGCCTGCCAGGGTGCTGTAGACACCGGTGACGAAGCGCGGTGAACGGGCCAGCAGAATCTCGTCGCCGCGGGTGATCAACACGATCATGCTCGGCGAGATACGCGGGTAGCTGCGCAGGTCGCAGGCTTGGCAGTACATGGCCCGTTCCCAATGGATTTGCGTCATGGCCTGGCCGCAGCTGCCGCAAAACCGGTGCTCGCGAGCCCAGGTGCCGATCTGGGCGGCGTAGGCGAGCATCTTGTAGGTGTCGAAATCGCCCTGCATCATGAACTGGCGCAGGCCTTGCCACTGCACCCCTTCCCAATCGGCGGCGCCATGCAGTTCCAGCAAATACACCGGCTCGCCGTCGAAATGGCCGATGCCGTGCTCGGCCAGTACTTCCAGGTTCTGCTTTTTCAGCCATTCACGAGGAAACAGCACGCCATTGGCGTCGAACGCGAAGCCCTGGGCGCAACGGGCCACGGCCCAGCCCCCGGGCTGGCTGGTATCCAGTACTGCGGTGGTCCAGCGTTGAGACATCAGGGGCTCCTTGTGTGATATCAGTCGTCGAACTGCGGTGTCTGTTTGCTCATGCTCGCGGCCATGGCCACGCGCAAGTCAGTGCTTTGCAGCATCGCCGCGTTCCAGGTGGCGATGTATTCCAGGCCGTCGGCGATGCTGTGGTCGCGCATGTAGCTGATCATGGTCTTGGTGCCACTGACCGCGATCGGCGACTTGGCGGCGATCTCCCGGGCGATGCCGAACACGCCTTCCAGCAGGCTGGCGGTGTCAGGGTAAACGCGGTTGACCAGGCCGATGCTGCGCGCTTCCTCGGCGTCGACCTTGCGCCCGGTGTAGGCCAGTTCCCTCAGGATGCCATCGCCGATGATACGTGGCAAACGTTGCAGCGTGCCGACATCAGCGGCCATGCCCATGTCCACCTCTTTGATCGAGAAATGCGCATCGGCGGCGGCATAGCGCATGTCGCAGGCGGCTATCAGGTCGATGGCACCGCCGATGCAATAGCCTTGCACCGCGGCCAGTACAGGCTTGCGGCAGTGGTCGACGGCGTTGAACGAGGCCTGCATCTCGAGAATCTTGCGTCGCAGGGCGCGGGCGTTGCGACCGGTGTCCTTACCCAGTTCGCTGGCCACCGAGGCCAGCAGGCTGAGGTCGATGCCAGCCGAAAAATGCTTGCCGGCACCGCTGAGCACCACCACCCGCACGGCCTCGGTATCATCGGCCCACTGAAAGATCTCGACGATCTCGCGCCAGAACGCTGCGTTCATGGCGTTGACCTTGTCGGGACGGTTGATCTGCACGTGAGCGACGTGGTCATTGAGTTCGACATGGAAAGCCTGGTAGTCGGTCATGGCGCAAATCCTTTTTGTTGAAATGGGCGATGGCAGGACTATACCAAGGCGCGGCGCTGGGAAAACCACTTACCCGAACTTGGCCAATTTGCCCTGTTGCCTGGTGGGAACCAGGGAAACGGCGGCGCCGCCTTCCCGAGCTTCGCCCGGTCCCACAGGGAAAACACCCACACCGCAGCCAACCCTGTGGGACCGGGCGCCAGCTCGGGAAGCGGGCGGCGCGGTCTACCAGGCGGGCTCCCAGGTCCATCAAGCGCTTTTGGCGCGGTCCTGGGCGGGGCACTGGGCGCGGTGCAGGTTGAGGGCGGTGTTGATGATGCCGATGTGGCTGAAGGCCTGGGGGAAGTTGCCGAGCATGCGGCCGCCCCGCGGGTCGTATTGCTCGGCCAGCAGGCCGACGTCGTTGCACAGGGCGCTGAGGCGGCCGAACAGGGCCTGGGCATCATCCATGCGGCCCAGCATGGCGTACACATCGGCCAACCAGAACGAGCACACCAGGAGGGTGCCCTCACCCGGATCCAGGCCGTCGCATCCGGTCTCGGTGTCATAGCGCAGCAACAGGCCGTCGCGCATCAGGCGATGCTCGATGTTGGCCAGGGTGGCCAGGAAGCGCGGGTCGTCTGCGGGCAGGAAGCCAGTGAGTGCGATCTGCAACAGGCTGGCGTCAGTCTGCAACGAGCCATAGGACTGCACGAAGCAGCCGCGCTGCGGGTCGACACCCTGGGCACAGACGTCGGCGTGGATCTGGTCTGCGACCGCTCGGTAGTGCTGCGCTCGCTCGGCGTCGCCGCCGTCACTGGCCTGCAGCTTGGCCGACCGGTCAAACGCCACCCAGGCCATGACCTTGGAGTGCACGAAATGGCGCGGCTCGCCACGAATCTCCCACAGGCCTTCGTCGGGCCGCTGCCAGATGCTCTCCAGGTACGGCATGATCACCTGGAAGATCGCCCGGCTGCGCGGGTGGCGCGGCAAGCCGCCGCGAATGGCCTGGGTCATGGCGTCGGCCACTTCGCCGTACACGTCCAGCTGCAACTGGGTGGCCGCGGCGTTGCCGATGCGCACTGGCCGGGAGTTTTCGTAACCGCTCAGCCAAGGGAGGGTGTATTCGGGCAGGCGCCGCTCGCCTCCCAGGCCGTACATGATCTGCATCTGCTCAGGGTTGCCCGCCACCGAGCGCATCAGCCATTCGCGCCAGGCGCTGGCTTCTTCGAAATAACCCAGGTTCATGAAGGCCAGCAAGGTCATGGTGGCGTCGCGCAGCCAGCAGTAGCGGTAGTCCCAGTTGCGTTCGCCACCGAGGAACTCCGGCAACGACGTGGTGACTGCCGCGACGATACCGCCCGTGGGCTCATAGGTGAGCGCCTTGAGCACGATCAGCGAACGCTTGACCTGCGCGGTGTAGGGGCCGACATCGGGGCACCGATCGGAAAAAGCGCGCCAGAACGTTTCGGTCTCTGCCAGGGCTTCGTCACCGTCGAAAGCCTCCCGCACCGGCAGGTTGGAGTCCTGGTAGGTCAGCACGAACTCCCGGCGCTCCCCCGGGGCGACACTGAAACGGCTGCCCGTGGCATGGTCCACCGCTTCCAGGGGCGCGGCGCTGCGCAGCACCAGCATCTCCGGGCCGGCCACTGCCGTGAGCACCTGGGAATGAGCCTGCTCCACCCATGGCACGCTGCTGCCGTAGTCAAAGCGAATGATCAGCTCCATGTCGAACTCGACGCTGCCGCTGACCCCCTCCACGATACGCACCACACTGCTGTGCTCGCCCGGGGGCATGAAGTCGATCAGCAGGGCCTCGCCCGAGGCTGTGGTGAAGGTGGTTTCCAGAATCAGCGTACCGTCGCGGTAACACCGGCGAGTTTCGGCCGGCGCCACCGGGTGCAGTTGCCAGCGGCCGTTGTGCTCGTCGCCCAGCAAGGCGGAGAAACACGCGGGCGCATCGAAACGGGGAAAACACAACCAGTCCAGCGAGCCCTGTTTGTCGACCAGCGCGGCAGTTCTGCAATTGCCGAGCAAGGCATAGTCTTCAATCAATGCGGCCATGGTGGGGTCAACCTTGTGCAGGGGAATTCAGGGGGTGTGCGGCGCCCTCGGCAAAATCAGGTCGCGGATAGCGTCAGCCACGCCCTGTTCGCGGTTGCTGGCGGTGACGTGGTCGGCATGAGCCTTGACCGCGTCGTCGGCCTGGCCCATGGCTACCGACAGCCCGGCGCGCTTGAACATCGCCACGTCGTTGCCGCCGTCACCCAGCACGGCGGTCTGCCCGAGAGGGATAGCCAGGTGTTTGGCCAGCGCAGCCAGGGCATCGCCCTTGTTGGCGAGCAATGCCGTGACGTCCAGGTAATAGGATTGGGAACGGGCAGCCAAGGCCTGGCCTTCGATCAGGCCGCCCAGTTCATGCTCCAGCCTTGCCAGCAGCTCGAAGTCGCCGCAGGTCGCGACAATTTTGTCGACACGGTCCAGGTACGGCGTGAAATCTTCAACCTGCACATAGCCGTACCCCAGGGCGTCGATCTCCTTTTGCAGGAATTGCGCATCGGGATTGGTCAGCAGCCACTGGTCATCGGCGAACAGCCAGACTGCCACCGGATGGCGGGCGAACAGCGCCAGGCTGGTATCCACGGCACGCCGGTCGACACTGTGGCGTTCCACCACGCTGCCATCGGGGTTGGCCAGGGTGCCGCCATTGAACGCCGCGAACGGCACATCGATGCCCAGCTCACGGACGATATCGAGCATCGCCCGTGGCGGCCGCGCACTGGCCAGGCTGAACGCAACCCCGGCATTGCGCAACTTCGCCACGGCATCGACCACCCGGTCGCCCAGGCTGTGGTCGGGCAGCAACAGCGTGCCGTCCATGTCGCTGAGCACCAGGCGGATGAGGTCGTTCGGGCGCTCACTCATCCCAGGCTGTGCCACGCGCGGCCGTCGCGGGCGAGCAGTTCGTCGGCCGACTCAGGGCCATCTTCGCCCGCGGCGTAGTTGTCGATCTTGCCACCGTCGCGCCAGGCATCCAGGAAAGGCTGCACCGCACGCCAGCCGTTCTCGATGTTGTCGGCGCGCTGGAACAGGGTCTGGTCGCCCGTGAGGCAGTCATAGATCAGCGTTTCATAGCCGGTCGATGGCTGCATCTGGAAGAAGTCCTTGTAGGCAAACCCCAGTTCGACGTTCTCCATCACCAGCGCCGGGCCTGGGCGCTTGGCCATCAGGTCGAACCACATGCCCTCGTTGGGCTGAATCTGGATACGCAGGTAGTTAGGCTGCAGCCGCTCCACCTCTGTGTCGCGAAACTGCGCGTAGGGCGCCTGCTTGAAGCAGATGGCGATCTCGGTGTCGCGCACGCTCATGCGCTTGCCGGTGCGCAGGTAGAACGGCACACCCACCCAACGCCAGTTGTCGATCATCACCTTGAGCGCCACGAAGGTCTCGGTACGGCTCTCGGGGTCGACCTTGGGCTCCTGGCGATAGCCGGGCTTGTCGCCCTCGCCGGCGGTGTACTGGCCGCGCACCGAGTTCTTCAAGGCGTCGGCCTTGGACCAGGGGCGGATGGCCCCCACGACCTTGGCCTTCTCGCCGCGCACCGCGTCGGCACCAAAGGCGGCCGGCGGCTCCATGGCGACCATGGCCAGCAACTGGAACAGGTGGTTGGGCACCATATCGCGCAGGGCGCCGGTGCTGTCATAGAAATTGCCGCGTGTTTCCACACCCACGGTTTCCGCCGCGGTGATCTGCACGTGGTCAATGTAGTGATTGTTCCAGAACGCCTCGAAGATGCCGTTGGAAAAACGGCTGATGAGGATGTTCTGGACGGTTTCCTTGCCCAGGTAGTGGTCGATTCGGTAGATCTGCTTCTCGCTCATCACACTCAACAGGCAAGCGTTGAGGGCTTCGGCGGTAGGCAGGTCGGAACCGAAGGGTTTTTCGATCACCACGCGGCGAAAGGCGTCGGGCTGCTCCTGGAGCAACCCGGCATGGCCCAGGCGCTGCGCCACTTCACTGAAGAAGCGCGGCGAGGTGGCCAGGTAGAACACGGCATTGCCGGTGCGGTTGGCAGCGATGCGCTCGCCAATCGCCTGGTAGGTGCCATCGTCGAGAAAATCGCCACTGATGTAACTGATGCGCTTGGCCAGTTTGGCCCACAAGGCCGGGTCGAGGGCCTGGTCAGCCCCCTCCGGGTTCTTGCTTCGCGCCTGCTCGATGATGAAATCGTGCAGTTTGGCAGCGAAGTCAGCATCGCTGACCTCGTTGTGGTCGACACCGACGATATGCAAGCCATTGTCCAGCAGACCGTCGCGACTCAGGTTGTACAGCGCCGGCATGAGCAGGCGCTTGACCAGGTCGCCATGGGCGCCAAAGAGAAACAGCGTGGTGGGGGGTGCTGCGTCTACCTTGGACTTTGCCCGTGTCATTTAGGAACCTCGATATGGCCGCCGAAACCAAAGCGCATCGCCGACAACAACTTGTCGCCGTAGGTGCTTTCCTGGCGGGAACGGAAACGTGCGAACAGCGAACCCGCCAGCACCGGTACCGGTACGGCCTGCTCCACTGCAGCGTCAATGGTCCAGCGACCTTCACCGCTGTCGGACACCGAACCCGAGTAACCGTCCAGCGCCGGGTCACCGACCAGTGCGTCGGCGGTCAGGTCCAGCAGCCAGGACGAGACCACGCTGCCGCGGCGCCACACTTCGGCGATTTCGGCCAGGTTCAGGTCAAAGCGCTGATCTTCCGGCAGCGCGGTGCTGTTCTTGGTTTTCAGAATGTCGAAGCCTTCGGCGAAAGCCTGCATCATGCCGTATTCAATACCGTTGTGGATCATCTTCACGAAGTGGCCGGAACCGGCCGGGCCTGCGTGGATGTAGCCATTTTCAGCATTGTTGTGCTCGCCTTCGCGACCCTTGGTGCGCGGAATGTCACCCACGCCAGGGGCCAGGCAGGCGAACAGCGGGTCCAGTCGCTCGAAAATCGCGGCTTCGCCACCGATCATCATGCAGAAACCGCGGTCCAGGCCCCATACGCCACCGGACGTACCGACGTCGACGTAGTGGATCTGGCGCTCGGCGAGCTCCTTGGCGCGACGGATGTCGTCCTTGTAGAAGGTGTTGCCGCCGTCGATGATCACATCGTCCGGTTCCAGCAGATCGGCCAGTTGCTGGATGGTGTCCTCGGTAGGCGCGCCAGCGGGCAGCATGACCCACACAGCACGAGGTGCGTCCATCTGACGCACCAGGTCAGCGAGGTCGGAAGCCTTGACGGCACCTTCTTCACCCAGTTTCGCCACGGAAGACTGATCGCGATCCCAGACCACGGTCTGGTGGCCTCCGCGCATCAGTCTTCTCGAAATATTGCCGCCCATGCGGCCCAGTCCCACGATTCCCAATTGCATGCCGGTGCTCCACTGATGCGTAAATAGGTGTGTCACACCTTCAAAGCGCTAATGGTCTCAAAGCTTAGTACAGGGTTGCTACAGTTAGTTTCGACTTTCGCCGTTCGTCGGTGGCTTTTTTTTATTGGGAGGCTGTCATCAAGCGTTCTTCAACGCTGACGGGCACTTGCCGCCACATGAAGAAAAAGACACGTTGACCATGAAAAATAAAAAAGTTCCCTTCACCAAAAAAAGAAATCAGAATCCGCGCCGACAGAGGAACAGCTCCGACTGGCAAACGCTCAAGGTCAGCTATCCTCAACTGTGAGACATGCCATTTGCGAGGTGAGCAATGGGAACTTTACTGCCAGCAACACGCCCCCAAACCCTCTATGTCACGGTACGCCGTGATGAGCTGCGCGAATTGAAAGAAGAACGCGATCAGTTGCAGAAGAAGGTCGCCCATCTGACCATGATGCTCTTGCAGTCCCAGCAGGACACCGGTATCGCCGGTGGTGCCCAGGCCCAGATCGCCTGACCTTCCCTGTCCCGCCCGCCGGCAGGCCACCGCCTGTCGGCACACGCTGTAACCTTTGCGTAGAACACTTGATGCCCGGTTGGCGCTAGATTGCCAGGCCTGAGTGTGCCGCATGCGGTGGCGCGCCGTTGATGGAGTTCGACCGTGAAAGGAATCACGTTGTTTGCCCTGCTGGCCCTGCCGTTCGCAGCTCATGCCACCCCTCAGTGTCCCGCGAAACCGGATGTCGCCAGCCTGTTCGAACGTTGGAACGCCGCCCTATTGACGGGCGAGCCAGCCCAAGTGGCCGCCACCTACGGCGCCGATGCCGTGCTGCTGCCCACCCTGTCCAACCGCGTACGCCTGACCCACGACGAACGCCTGGACTACTTTCAGCACTTTCTGGCCAACAAACCGTCGGGCCGCATCGTCAGCCGCACGTCGCAGGCTGCTTGCGACAGCGCACTGGACGCCGGCATCTACGAATTCACTTTCGCCACCACCGGCGAGACCGTCCAGGCTCGCTACAGCTTCAATTACCACTGGGATGGGCAGCAATGGCTGATCGCAAGCCATCATTCCTCGCTGATGCCTGAACCTGGGCATTGAACAGCGTCCCCCTATAGCAGCCGACGCCGCAGCCGACGCTGTGGGACCGGGCGCCAGCTCGGGAACGAGACGCCGCAGTGCAACAGGTCAATCGCGGCGCGGCTTCCCGAGCTTCGCCCGGTCCCACAGGGAGATCTCCCCGGGGATCGGTGCCCAATACGCACACTTCTAGAAATCCCCCTCTAATCAACACCCCGCCCAACCCCTTGAAAACAAAGCCCTTGCCAACCCATGCCCGACCGCCACCGTAGGGCATTACCATCCGTCAGTCGCACCATGACCACAGGGTCGCAAATATTTCCTACACTCAAAACTCAGCCCGCACACCGCTCGGAATCTTCGTACGCAAAAAGTCGAAACTTCTGAAATTGCGGCAGGTCAGGTTAAAGGTAGGCCATGGAAATGCTGTTCGTCTCTGCGGCCAAACCACCCCACTCCGTCAATTCGCCACCGGCAGGGTCGCCGGTAAGCGTTGCGCTTGCGCGCTTGACTGTGGGGCGCTGGATCACAAAACAGGTGCTTGCCACATTGCATTAATGCACGGGAGAGAACGATGATCAGTGCCGCTGTCGAAACCCATGGAGAGCGTTTTAACAAGCAGGAAAGCGAGCCGACACAACTGGCGCAGATCGCTTCGACAGGCAAGATCCATCACGCCGAAGCACGCGGTAACCCCAACCGTCAGAAAGTGCTGTTCGTAACGTCCGAGATCGCCGATCTGGTCAAGACCGGTGGCTTGGGCGACGTGTCACAGGCACTGCCCCGGGCGATGAGCCCGCTGCACGATGTCAGGGTGCTGATTCCCGGCTACCCGCAAGTACTCAACAGTGACAACCCGATCCACATCGTCGGCGAACTGGGCGGCCACGCCGCACTGCCGCCGTGCAAGATCGGGCGCATGGACCTCAAGGATGGCTTGGTCATCTATGTATTGATCTGCCCCGAACTCTACGAGCGTGATGGCACCCCCTACGGCGCCAACAACGGCCGCGACTGGCCCGACAACCACATTCGTTTCGCCCGCCTGGGCCTGGCGGCCGCCGACATTGCCGCAGGCCTGGGCATGGTGCACTGGAAACCCGACCTGGTGCATGCCCACGACTGGCCGGCCGGCATGGCACCGGCCTACATGCACTGGCGTGGTTTGAACACCCCTACCCTGTTCACCATTCACAACCTGGCGTACCAGGGCGTGGTAAGCCGCGCCTGCTGCCCGGAACTCGGTGTGCCCGAACACGCGCTGCAACAGGAGGGCATGGAGTTTTACGGCAAGTTGTCGTTCCTCAAGGCCGGCATGGCGTACTCCAGCCATATCACCACCGTCAGCGCCACGTATGCCGAGGAAATCACCACCCCGGAATTTGGCTGCGGCCTTGACGGGTTTCTCAGCAGCAAGGCCTACCAGGGCCTGCTGGGCGGCATTCCCAACGGCATCGACGACAGCTGGGACTCGGCCACCGACGCGCACCTGGTGTGCCCGTTCAGCCTGAATGATTGGGAAGGCAAGAAGGTCAACGCTGACCACGTGCGCCAGTTGTTCGAACTGGACGATTCCGACGGCCCGCTGTTTGCCGTGGTATCGCGCCTGGTGTACCAGAAAGGTCTGGACCTGACCCAGGGTGTGGCCGAGTTCATCGTCAACACTGGCGGCCAGATCGCCATCATTGGCCGCGGTGAGCCCGAGGAAGAACAGGCCATGCGTGAGCTGGCCACCCGCTTCCCCGGCCGCATCAGCGTGCGCATCGGATTCAATGAAACCGATGCACGGCGCATGTTCGCCGGCAGCGACTTCTTGCTGATGCCGTCGCGCTACGAGCCCTGCGGCCTGAGCCAGATGTACGCCCAGCGTTATGGTTCGCTGCCCGTGGCACGCAATACCGGTGGCCTGGCCGACACCATCGAAGACGGCGTCACCGGCTTTCTGTTCAACGAATCCACGGTAGCCAGCTACGAAGAAGCCCTGCGCAGGGCCTTCTACGTTTACGGCAAACCCGAGCTGCTCAATGCCATGCGCTGCCTGTCCATGACCCAGCCATTCAACTGGAGCCAGGCAGTGGAACCCTACGCCAAACTTTACGAGGAACTCGTGCACAAATCGGTGGCCGTATCTGGTAGCCACTAAACGGAAGAGGTTTCACCGATGCCGCTACCGACACCTGAAACCTGGTCACATGGTGCACACCTGCTGGACTCGGGGTTGACCCGTTTCGCCCTCTGGGCGCCTGACGCATTCGCCGTCAGCGTCGAGTTGGGCGACGGCCAGTCCCTGCCCATGCTGAGCCAGGACGACGGCTGGTTCGTGATCAACACGCCCTGCCCCCCCGGTACTCCCTACCGCTACCTCATCGACGGCGAACTGCTGGTGCCCGACCCCGCGTCGCGAGCCCAGCAAGGCGACGTCCACGGCCACAGCCTGGTGGTCGACCCCAACACCTACCAATGGCAGTTTCCCGAATGGCAGGGCCGCCCCTGGCACGAGGCAGTGATTCATGAGCTGCATGTGGGCGTGCTCGGCGGCTTCGCCGCAGTGGAGAAACACCTGGGGCGCCTGGCCGATCTGGGCGTGACCGCCATCGAACTGATGCCCATTGCCCAGTTTCCGGGCGAGCGCAACTGGGGTTATGACGGCGTGCTGCCCTACGCCCCGCAGTCCTCCTACGGTACTCCCGAGCAACTCAAGCACCTGATCGATTGCGCCCACGGCCACGGCCTGATGGTGATCCTCGACGTGGTGTACAACCACTTCGGCCCCGACGGCAATTACCTGGGGCGTTACGCCAAGGGCTTCTTTCGCCACGACCAGACCACCCCCTGGGGCGACGCCATCGATTTCCGCCGCCCCCAGGTGCGCGACTTCTTCATCGACAACGCCCTGATGTGGCTGCTGGAATACCGCTTCGACGGCCTGCGCTTTGACGCCGTGCACGCCATCGAAGACCCCGGTTTCCTCAAGCAGATGGCGGCGCGCATTCGTCAGCAGGTAGACGGCCCGCGGCACGTGTGGCTCACCCTGGAAAACGAGCTCAACCAGGCGCACCTGCTGGAGGAAGGCTTCGACGCCCAGTGGAACGACGACGGCCACAACGCCTTGCACGTGTTGCTGACTGGCGAGACCGAAGCCTACTACAGCGACTTCGCAGAGCAGCCCACCGCCAAGCTGGCCCGTTGCCTGAGCGAAGGCTTCATCTACCAGGGCGAACGCAACCGCCACGGCGAGCCGCGGGGCGAGCCTAGCGCGCACCTGCCGCCCAATGCCTTTGTGCTGTTTCTGCAGAACCATGACCAGATCGGCAACCGGGCCTTCGGCGAACGCCTGACCCGGCTGTGCAGCCCCGAAGCCCTGCGCGCCGCCACCGCCTTGTTGCTGCTGAGCCCCATGACCCCGCTGCTGTTCATGGGCGATGAAAGCGGCGCCGAAGAACCCTTCCTGTTTTTCACCAGCCACCACGGTGAGCTGGCCGAAGCGGTACGCGAAGGCCGACGCGCCGAGTTCAAGCACTTCGCCGTGTTCGCCGACGCCGAGCAGCGCGAGCGCATTCCCGACCCCAACGCCGAGTCGACTTTCAGCGCCTCGTTGCCCAGCGTGGCGGCCCCCGACGATGCCTGGCCCACCCTGTACCGTACGTTGCTGGGCCTGCGTCACCAGCACATTACCGAACACCTGTCCGGCAGCCGCTCGCTGGGTGCAGAGGTGCTGGCCCCGGGTGCCCTGTACGCCCGCTGGCAACTGAGCAACGGCAGCGTGTTGCGTATCGACCTCAACCTCAGCGACAGCGCCGTGGCGACCCACTTGCCCGCGCCGCGCCACCGGCTGTTCGACAGCCGCCTGGCCCCTGCCGACGCGGCCCCGCTGGATGTACAGCCCCCCTATAGCGCCCTGGTCAGCCTGACCCCAGCCGGAGATGATGCATGAGTGACGAACGCCTGCGGCAATTGGCGCAATACGCCGGCCTGGCCGTGCACTGGACCGATGCCAACGGCCGGCCGCAGACCGTGGCCGACCCGGTGCTGCGCAAGGTGCTGGCCGGCCTCGGCCACCGCGCCCATGACGCCGATGCGGTAGAGGCCAGCCTCAAGGACCTGGAACAGGTACGCCGCGACACCCACCTGCCCCCACTGCTGACCGTCGACCACGGCCAGCCGCTGGACTTGGGCCACTACTTCCCGCCCCACACGCCCCTGCAAGTGCACCTGGAAAACAGCGCCGTGCTGGACTTGCGTCTGGATGCCCGGGGGGCCTTGCCCGGGCTGGTGCCGGTGGGCTACCAGGACGTGCGCATCGAGGGCCAGCAGTTCACCCTGGCCGTGGCCCCGGCACGCTGCTACAGCGTGGCTGATGCATTGGCCGAATCGGCCCCGCGTGCCTGGGGCCTGAGTGCGCAGTTGTACAGCCTGCGCCGCCCTGGTGACGGCGGTTTCGGCGACACCCAGGCCCTGGAAGCCTTTGCGCGCAGCGCCGGCGAGCGTGGCTGCGACGCCCTGGCCATCAGCCCCATGCACGCCATGTTCAGCAGCGATGCGCACCGCTACAGCCCCTATTCCCCCTCCAGCCGGCTGTTTCTCAACGTGCTGTACGCCGCCCCGGGCGCCATCCTCGGCGAGCGCGCCCTGCGCGTGGCCCTGGACGATGCCGACCTGGGCGCCACCCTGGAAGAGCTGGAACAGTTGCCACTGGTTGACTGGCCCGCCGCGGCCGACGCCAAGTTCCGCCTGCTGCGTTCGCTGTACAACGGCTTCCGCCACGGCGATCACCCGCTGACCGCCGATTTCGCCAGTTTCCGCCATGCCGGCGGCGAAGCGCTGGAAAACCACTGCCGCTTCGAGGCCTTGCAAGCCGACTGCGCCGCCCGCGGCGTGAGCCAGGACTGGCGCCAGTGGCCGGCCGAATGGCACGACCCGCGCCATCCGACCATCGCTGCGTTTGCCCGCGAGCACGCCGACGAAGTAGGTTTCTACGCCTTCTGCCAATGGCTGGTAGCCCGCAGCCTGGAGCGCGCGCACCACGCCGCCAAGGGCAGCGGCATGCGCATCGGCCTGATAGCCGACCTGGCGGTGGGCGCCGACGGCGCCGGCAGCCAGGCCTGGAGCCGCCAGGACGAGCTGCTGGCCGACCTCACCGTCGGCGCCCCACCCGATATCCTCAATCGTGCCGGGCAAGGCTGGGGTATTTCCGCATTTTCCCCTGAAGGGCTGGTGCGCAACGGCTTTCGTGCCTTCATCGAAATGCTGCGAGCCAACTTCGCCCACGCTGGCGGCCTGCGCATCGACCACGTGATGGGCCTGCAACGGCTGTGGGTGATCCCCATGGACTCGCCCCCCAGCGAAGGCGCCTACCTGCACTACCCCATCGATGACCTGCTGCGCCTGCTGACCCTCGAATCACACCGCCACAAGGCCATTGTCCTGGGCGAAGACCTGGGCACGGTGCCTGACGGCCTGCGCGAAAAACTCGCCGCCCGGCACATGCTGGGCATGCGCGTGCTGCTGTTCGAACAAGCCCACGCCGGGCATTTCCACCCCGTGCTGCACTGGCCCGACAACGCCCTGGCCACCAGCACTACCCATGACCTGCCCACCCTGCACGGCTGGTGGAAAGCCCGTGACATCGACTGGAACCACAAGCTCAGCCTGATCGATGCACACACCGAGCACCAATGGCGCGACACCCGCGAGCACGAGCGCCGGGGCCTGCGTCATGTACTGGCCCAGGACAGCCAGAATTTCGTCGAAGCCGGCAGCGAGACCGATCAGGTCATCGATGCCTGCGTGCGTTTCCTCGGGCACACCCGCGCCCCCCTGGTATTGCTGCCACTGGAAGACGCCCTGGGCGTGGAAGAGCAACCCAACCTGCCCGGCACTACCGACAGCCACCCCAACTGGCGCCGCCGCTTCACCGGTGACAGCCAGACCCTGCTGGACGATGAAGACGCCGCGCGGCGCCTGGAACTGCTGGCCTGCGCCCGCCAACAAGCCAATGAGCGTGATCGATGAAGGCCATGACCGGCAGCCTGCGGCTGCAGTTTCACAAAGACTTCACCCTGGACGATGCCGCTGCCAGGGTGCCGTACTTCAAGCAACTGGGCATCAGCCATTTGTATGCCTCGCCCATCCTCAAGGCCCGCCCCGGTTCCATGCACGGCTACGACGTGGTCGACCCGACGCGCATCAACCCTGAGCTGGGCGGCGAGCCGGCCCTGCGCCGGCTGGTCAAGACCCTGCGCGAACACGACATGGGCCTGGTGCTGGACATCGTCTCCAACCACATGGCCGTGGGCGGCGGGCACAACCCCTGGTGGCTGGACCTCCTGGAGTGGGGCCGGCGCAGCCCCTACTCGGAGTTCTTCGATATTCAGTGGCACTCCCCCGACCCCCTGCTCGAAGGCCAGTTGCTGCTGCCGTTCCTGGGCAACGACTACGGCGCGTGCCTGTCTGCCGGGGATATTCCGGTGCGGCTGGATGCCCGTGAAGGGCGGTTCTTCATCGAGCACTACGAGCACCGTTTCCCGGTATCGCCACCCGACTACGCCGACTTGCTCAGCGCGGCCGATGACCCGGTACTGAGCAAGCTGGGCGGGCGCTTTGGTGCGCTCGAACAAGACCCCCATGCCTACGACAAGGCGGTGGAACTGCGCGCCGAGCTGGCCGCCCTGAGCCATAGCCACAAGCAGGCGCTGGATGCCCTGCTGCAACGCTTTGACAGCACCACGCCGGAAGGCTTCGAACGCTTGCACCGGCTGCTGGAGAAACAGCACTACCGCCTGGCCAGTTGGCGCACGGCGGGGGACGACATCAACTGGCGGCGTTTCTTCGACGTCAACGAACTGGGCGGCCTGCGGGTAGAACGCGCCGCAGTGTTCGAAGCCACCCATGCGAAGATTTTCGAGCTGATCGAAGAAGGCCTGATCGACGGGCTGCGCATTGACCACGTGGACGGCCTGGCCGACCCGCGCGGTTACTGCCGCAAGCTGCGCCGGCGAGTCGAACGCCTGTTGAGCAAGCGCCCGCCGAACGCGGCGGTGGCGCACTTCCCCATCTACGTGGAGAAGATCCTGGGCGCCGACGAACGCCTGCACCGCGACTGCCACGTGGATGGCACCACCGGCTACGAGTTCATGAACCAGGTCTCGCGCCTGCAGCATGACCCCGCTGGCGCCGAGCCTCTGGCCGAGCTGTGGAGCAGCCTCAGCGGTCGCCCGGCGGTGTTCCAGGAAGAAGCCCTGGCCGCCCGCCACCTGGTGATCAATGGCAGCCTGGCCGGTGACTTCGAATCCGTCGCCCAGGCCCTGCTGCAGGTGGCCAGGGGCGACCTGATGAGCCGCGACCTGACATTGGGCGCCATCCGCCGCGCCTTGCAGGCGCTGGTGGTGCACTTTCCGGTGTACCGCACCTACATCAGTGCCTGCGGGCGCCCCGCCGAGGATGAAGATTATTTCCAGCAAGCCCTGGAAGGCGCCCGCGCCAGCCTCGGCGAGGCCGACTGGCCGGTGCTCGACTACCTCGCGCGCTGGCTGGGCGGCCAGCCTTGGCGCGACCTGCCACCGGGCCGGCCGCGCAAGTTGTTGCGCCATGCCTGCGTGCGCTTCCAGCAGCTGACGTCACCCACTGCGGCCAAGGCCGTGGAGGACACCGCGTTCTACCGCAGCGCGGTGCTGCTTTCACGCAACGACGTGGGTTTTGATGCTGAACACTTCAGTGCGCCGCCCGAGGTGTTCCACCAGGCCTGCGAGCAGCGCCTGGCGGACTTCCCCGACAACCTGCTGGCTACCGCCACCCACGACCACAAGCGTGGCGAAGATACCCGCGCGCGCCTGGCCGTGCTCAGCGAGCGCAGCAGTTGGTACCCGGGCCGGGTCAACCATTGGCAGGAACTGGCAGAGCCTCTGCGCAGCCAGGTGGCCGATAACGTCGCGCCCACCCCGGGTGATGAATTGATCCTGTTCCAGGCACTGCTCGGCAGCTGGCCCCTGGGCCTGGGCAGCGATGACACGCCGGGGCTTGAAGCCTACGCCGAGCGTCTGTTCCAGTGGCAGCAGAAAGCCCTGCGCGAAGCCAAGCTGGCCAGTAGCTGGAGCGCGCCCAACGAGCCTTACGAGCAGGCCTGCAAGGCTTACCTGGAACGCCTGCTGCTTGACCCGCAGGGCCAACAGTTGCGTGCTTCACTGGTGGCCGCCGTGCAACGCCTGAGCGTGGCCGGCGCCCTCAACGGCCTCGTGCAGACCTTGCTGCGCATGACCGTTCCAGGCATTCCCGACCTGTACCAGGGCGCCGAATTCTGGGACCTGAGCCTGGTGGACCCGGACAACCGTCGCCCCGTGGACTACGCTGCTCGTGAGCAGGCGCTGGCCACACCCGCCAGCCCCGCCGAGTTGCTGGCTCGCTGGCAGGACGGCCACCTCAAACAGCAGCTGATCGCCCGTACCCTGCGCCGCCGTGCCGAGCACGTGGCGCTGTTTGCCCGGGGCGCTTATCAGCCTCTGGAAGTCCGAGGCGAACAGGCTGAACGCGTACTGGCCTTTGCCCGAATCGGCGACGACGAACTGGCCATCGTCATCGTGCCACGACTGGCCAGCGAGCTGCTGGGGGACACCGGCAGCCCGCTTATCGAGGCACCCAAGTGGGGAGACACCTGCGTCGTGCTACCGTCCAACTACACTCTGCCTACATTTAAGGGACTTTTTTCAGACGTGGCAGTCACAGCCAATAAGGAACTGCGGCTCGATGCCGCTCTGAAGGATTTTCCCGTCAATCTCTTAGTACAAAGTGACTTGTGATCAGGAGCGTTGAAATGAGTGCCGACGACAAACGTATACGCGAATTTGCCTATCAGATCTGGGAATCGGAAGGCAAACCCGAAGGCCACGAAGACCGCCACTGGGAGATGGCGCGCAAGCTGGCTGAAGCCGAAGCCCTGGCGCCCACCAAGCCTGGCAAAGCCAAGCCCGCTGCCAAACCCAAGGCCGTCGCCAGCAGCGCCGAAGGCAAAGCCAAGCCGGCCGCCAACGCCGCCGACGTCAAGGCCAAGCCAGCGCCCGCCGCTAAACCGGCCGCGCCCAAGGCGGCCGCGGCGGCCAAACCCAAACCTGCCGCGACCCCTGCCCCGGTGAAACCGGCTGCCGAGAAAAAACCTCGCACCGGCGCGAAGAAACCGCCCGCCAGCTGATTCCGGCAACGCTCCCGTTGCTCCGGCCAGCCCACCCAGGGCTGGCTGGAGTAGCGTGCGTCGTCACTCGCTCTCTGACCCGCCTCACTGGCCACTGCGCCGGTACGGCCCGCTATCGCCCTGAATTCGCAGTGCAAAGGACATCCCATGAGCCGTCAAAAGAAGTTCACCCCCGCCCCCGGCACCGATCCAACCCGCATTCGTGAAGGCCTGCCCTTTCCGCTCGGGGCTACCTGGGACGGGCTGGGGGTCAATTTCGCGCTGTTTTCGGCCAACGCCACCAAGGTGGAACTGTGCCTGTTCGACTCCACCGGTGAAACGGAGCTGGAACGCATCGAATTGCCGGAGTACACCGACGAGATCTTCCACGGCTACCTGCCCGACGCCCACCCTGGGCTGACCTATGGCTACCGCGTGTACGGCCCGTACGACCCCGAGAACGGCCACCGCTTCAACCACAACAAGCTGCTGATCGACCCCTATGCCAAACAGATGGTGGGCCAGCTGAAGTGGTCCGAAGCCTTGTTCGGCTACACCATCGGCCACCCCGACGGCGACCTCAGCTTCGACGAGCGTGACAGCGCCCCCTTCGTGCCCAAGTGCCGCGTCATCGACCCTGCCTACACCTGGGGCCGCGACCAGCGGGTCAACGTGCCGTGGGACAAGACCATTTTCTACGAGACCCACGTGCGCGGCATCAGCATGCGCCACCCGGCGGTCCCCGAAGATCAGCGCGGTACCTTCGCCGGCCTCATGGTGCCGGAGGTGGTTGAGCACATCCGCAAACTGGGGGTGACCTCCATCGAGCTGCTGCCCATCCACGGTTTCGTCAACGACCAGCACCTGCTGCAAAAAGGCCTGAACAACTATTGGGGCTACAACACCATCACCTTTTTCGCCCCGCACCCGCGCTACCTGGCCAACGGCAAGATCGCCGAGTTCAAGGAAATGGTCGCGCACCTGCATGACGCGGGCCTCGAGGTGATCCTCGACGTGGTCTACAACCACACCGCCGAGGGCAACGAGCAGGGCCCCACCCTGTCCATGCGCGGCATCGACAACGCCAGCTACTACCGGCTGATGCCGGACAACAAGCGCTTCTACATCAACGATTCCGGCACCGGCAACACCCTGGACCTGAGCCACCCCTGCGTGCTGCAGATGGTGACCGACTCGCTGCGCTACTGGGCAACGGAAATGCACGTGGATGGCTTCCGCTTCGACCTGGCAACCATCCTGGGCCGTTACCACGAGGGCTTCGATGAGCGCCACAGCTTCCTGGTGGCTTGCCGCCAAGACCCGGTGCTGCGCCAGGTCAAGCTGATCGCCGAACCCTGGGACTGCGGCCCCGGCGGCTACCAGGTGGGCGGCTTCGCCCCCGGCTGGGCCGAATGGAACGACCGCTTCCGCGACACCGCCCGCGCCTTCTGGAAAGGTGACGACGGCCAACTGGCCGACTTCGCCGGGCGCCTCACAGGCTCCGGCGAACTGTTCAACCAGCGCGGCCGGCGCCCCTACACCTCGGTGAACTTCATCACCGCCCACGACGGCTTTACCCTGCGCGACCTGGTCTCCTACAACGACAAGCACAACGAAGACAACGACGAGAACAACCAGGACGGCAGCAACAACAACCTGTCCTGGAACCACGGCGTCGAAGGCCCCACCGATGACCGCGAAATCGTCGAATTGCGCCTGCGCCAGATGCGCAATTTCATGGCCACCCTGCTGTTCTCCCAAGGCACGCCCATGATCGTGGCCGGTGACGAGTTCGCGCGTACCCAGAACGGCAACAACAACGCCTACTGCCAGGACAGCGAGATCGGCTGGGTCAACTGGGACCTGGACGAAGACGGCAAGGCCCTGCTGCGCTTCGTGCGCCGCCTGATCCGCCTGCGCAATTCCTACCCCATTCTGCGTCGCAACCGCTTCCTGGTGGGTACCTACAACGAAGACATTGGCGTCAAGGACGTCACCTGGCTGGCCCCCGACGCCAGCGAGATGACCACCGAGCAATGGCAAGACGGCAACGGCCGCTGCCTGGGCATGCTGCTCGATGGCCGCGCTCAGACCAGCGGCATCCGCAAACCGGGGGCCGATGCCACCTTGCTGCTCATCGTCAACGCCCACCACGACGTGGTCAATTTCGTCCTGCCCGAGGTACCGGAAGGCGAATACTGGACCTGCCTGGTCGATACCAACCGCCCGGAACTGCGCGACCATGAACCGCTGCCGTTCGGCAGCGACTTCCTGGTGACGGGCCGCTCGCTGTTGCTGTTCGAGCTGCACCGGGAAGTGGAGGAATGAACCGGGTGCTGGCGGCAAGCCTGCAACGCCCGGCCTCTGGCTACCCGGACGCCGCGGCGCTGCACCAGGCCTTGCAGGCCCTGGTGGCCGACGGCCTCGACCGCCTGGCCCTGCCGGGCAGCGGGCGCACCCTTGAGCGTTGGCGCTGCCTGGCCGTGGTCGCGGGCCAGGACCTGGGCCTGTGCAAGTTCTACGAGGGGCACACCGATGCCCTGGCGATCATGACCGAGCTGGCGGCGCCACGCGTGGCAGTGGGCAGCACCTGGGGCATGTGGGCGGCCGAACCGCCCAACGCCCGGGTCACTGTCAAACGCCACCGCGACGGCTACCAGCTCAATGGCCGCAAGGCCTGGTGTTCCGGCGCCGGGCACCTCAGCCACGCCTTGCTTACCGCCTGGGATGAACACGGCCAGCAGCAACTGGTGGCCGTGGCCCTGCGTCAGCCCGGTGTGACCGTGGTCAACGAAGGCTGGCAAGCGGTCGGCATGGGCGCCACTGCAAGCGTTCAGGTGCAATTCGACCAGGCCGAAGGCACGCCGGTGGGTGGCCCGGGCGAGTACCTTGAGCGCCCTGGGTTTTGGCAGGGGGCGATCGGCATCGCCGCCTGCTGGTATGGTGCCGCCCAGCAACTGGCCCTGCGCCTGCAGGCTCATCCGCGCGACGAGCCTCACGCCCGGGCGCACCTGGGTACCGTCGACAGCGCCCTGTTTGCGCTGCGCACCGTGCTGCGCCAGGCCGCCGCCAGCGTCGACGCGGCACCCGACGAATCCTGTGAATACCTGGCCCGACGGGTACGCGCCGTGGCGGAAGAGGCGTGCGAGCAGACCCTCATTCATGTCGGCCATGCCCTGGGCGCCGCGCCGTTCTGCCGTGACGCCCATTTTGCCCGCCTGGCCGCCGACCTCCCCGTGTACCTGCGCCAGAGCCATGCCGAGCGCGACCTGGCTGAATTGGGCGCCCTGGCCAGCCAGACCGGCCCTAGCGAGTTCAACCTATGAAAGCCAACCCCATTGTCGGCCAAGGCACCGCGCCCGAAGCCTGGCAGGCCTGCCCGCTGCTGGCGAACCTGCCGTTCTGCGAGGTGGACCGGCTGGTACCGGCAGGCGCCCGTGCAGTGATCGTTGCGCCCCACCCGGACGACGAGGTGCTGGGCTGCGGCGGCCTGCTGCAACACCTGCTGGCCCTGGGCCGGCCCGTGCAACTGATATCGGTCACCGATGGCACCGCCAGCCACCCGGGTTCGCAGCAATGGCCGGTGGCGCGACTGGCCGCTGAGCGGCCTCGCGAAAGCGCTGAGGCATTGCGACGCCTGGGCTTTGAGCCGGGAGAATTGCCCTGGTTGCGCGTTGGCCTCGGCGACAGCCAGGTGCCGGCCGGCCAGGGCCGGCTGCAGGCCTTCCTGGAGAACCACCTGCTGCCCAGCGACGTGGTGTTCGCCACCTGGAGCCAGGACGGCCATTGCGACCACGAAGCCGTCGGCCTGGCCAGCCGCGCCGCGGCCGAAGCCGTGGGGGCCACGGTACATGAACTGCCGATCTGGACGTGGCACTGGGCCACGCCCGGTGACCCTCGAGTGCCGTGGCAACGTGCCCGTAAAGTCCCCCTGAGTGCCGGTATGCTCGCCCGCAAGCGCCATGCGGCGCAGGCATTCACCAGCCAGCTGCAGGGCGACCCCGAGGCCGGGCTGGCACCGGTGCTGTCTGCCACGGTGCTGGAGCGCCTGATGCAATCCTACGAAGTGGTACTGTTATGAGTGTCGCCGATACCGAATTCGACCGCCTGTTCGCCAACAATGACGACCCCTGGGCCATGCGCCAGCGCTGGTACGAACAGCGCAAGCGGGCCTTGCTGCTGGCTTGCCTGCCGCGCGCCGAATACCAGTCGATCTTCGAGCCTGGCTGTGCCAATGGCGAAACCAGCGCCGTGCTTGCCCAGCGTTGCCGACGCCTGCTGTGCTACGACACGGCCGAGCGAGCCGTCGCCCTGACCCGGCAAAAACTGGCCGCCGTGCCCCATGCCAGCGTCGAGCAAGGCCGGCTGCCCGGTCAATGGCCCAAGGGACCGTTCGACCTGGTGGTGATCAACGAACTGGGCTACTACCTGGACGACGCCGACCTGACACACCTGATAGAAGCCTGCCGCGCCAGCCTCAGCGACGACGGTCAGGTCTTGGCCTGCCACTGGCGCACGCCCATTCACGGCTGCAGCCTGGACGGTGATGCCGTGCATCACCGGCTAGGCATTGGCTTGGGCATGACCTCATTGCTGGAGCACCGGGAAGCTGATTTCGTCCTGCAGCTGTGGGGCCGAGACCCGCGTTCGGTGGCCCAGCACGAAGGCTTGCGCTGAGGCAGTGCCGGACGAAGATCGGGAAGAGGACTGTCAGGTCCACCGCGTTGTCCGCTTCCCGAGCTTGCGCCCGGTCCCACAACGCCACGCTGCTACCGGGTCACGGCAATCTTGCGGTGCCGGGCGAAGCTCGGGAAGGGGGCTGCCGGATCGACCGCGTTGCCCGCTTCAAGGGGAACCGATATCAGGCGCCGCCGGTCCCAACCCATGAGCGACCTGTCATCCAAGGAGCAACCGTGACCGCCAAAGCCCCCGGCCAGGCCAGCCGCCAGCACCCTCCCGAGCCCCCCGTGGCGGTGCATCGCATGCGCATCCTGACCGTCAACACGCACAAAGGCTTCACTGCCTTCAACCGCCGTTTCATTCTGCCCGAACTGCGCGAAGCGGTGCGCAGCACCGGCGCCGACCTGGTGTTTCTGCAGGAGGTGCTGGGCGAGCATGACCGCCACGCCGAACGCCACCACAACTGGCCGCAAATGTCCCAGTACGAATTTCTCGCCGACAGCATGTGGAGCGACTTCGCCTACGGCCGCAACGCCGTGTACCCCGACGGCCACCACGGCAATGCGTTGTTGTCCAAATACCCCATCCTGCACTACCGCAACCTCGACGTGTCCATCACCGGCCCCGAACGCCGCGGGCTGCTGCACTGTGTGCTGCAAGTGCCCGGGCATGAGGAAGTGCACGCGATCTGCGTGCACCTGTCGCTGCTGGAGAGCCACCGCCAACAACAACTGGGCCTGCTGCGCCAATTGCTCGATTCCCTGCCCGACGACGCACCGGTGATCATCGCCGGCGACTTCAACGACTGGCAGTTGCGCGGCAACACCACCCTCACCCGCGCCCGCGACTTGCACGAGGCCTTTGAGCGCCATAACGGCAGCCTGGCCCGAACCTACCCGGCGCGCTTTCCCCTGCTGCGCCTGGACCGGGTGTATTTGCGCAACGCCACCAGCCATGCCCCGACCATCCTGGGCAGCAAGCCGTGGACGCATTTGTCCGACCACCTGCCACTGACGGTGGAAATCCATTTATAGGGAATGTTTTGGAATAGCGTCAGCACTGGATAGATGCTCGTCTTCTCACGCGCGTAATTGCGGCGCTTTTTCAATCACTTGGACGGCGTAACGCGCACGATCCGAAAAGTTCCGGTTTCTTGACGCATGGCGGTGCGTCTCCTTAGCTTCAGGTAACACAACACACCATAAGAAAACACCGACCCAACGCCTCTGGCCCGCGCCTTTCAGCGCTACGCCCACGCCTGGGCCGCTGGCTTCGGCCGCCTTGACTGCGACGCACACGGCGTACTCCCTTGCCAGACCAACACCCGGAGCTCGCCATGAACACCCTTCATCATCCCCTGCTCTATGCCACCTGCGCCTCGTTGCTGCTCAGCGTTTCCACCCAGGCCGTCGCCAGCGAACCCAGCGACGATCCGCTCGGCCCACTGGACCTTGGCAACCGCGCCTACACCAGCACCGGGCTGTCCACCCCGGCCAACCAGGCCAGCCAGTTCAATGTCTTTGCCCGCAGGTTGGGCGTGGCCTGGTCGGTGAGCTCCCAGGTCCAGGACAGCGGCCGGCCGGACAATGCCCGCGCCACCGCCGTGGCATTGGGCGGCACGGTGGCCTTTGTGCTGGGCGAAAACTGGTCATTCGAACCCCAGGCGCAACTGATCAACCAACAACTGCTGCCCGGCCCTGGCGGCCAGGGCCCGCGGCTGCTGGCCAGCGACAGCCAGCCCAGCTGGAGCGGGCGAGTGGGCGCGCGGCTGTCCGGGCACTACCAGGTCGGCAGCACGGCCGTCGAGCCATTCCTGCGCACCAGCCTGACCTACAGCTTCAGCAATGACACCCCCATCGCCCTGGCCCAGATAGACAAGATCAACAGCAGCCGCAACCCCACCGCCGTCGCCGTGGGCCTAGGGCTGGTGGCGCGCATGACCCCCACCGTCAGCCTGTTCGTCACGGCTGACTACAGCAGCCCTAGTGACGAGAATGACCTGAATGGGCTGATTGGGGATGTGGGGGTGCGGGTGAGATGGTGAGCTACCTGATCAACAGCCAGGCAAACAAGGCGGACCGCAGATCTGTGCGCCATCACCGCCAAGACCGTCTATCCTCCTTGGCACCACTCACCAAGGCCCCACCCGCCCGATGCCGTTTTTCCCCGACTCGCCACGCCCTTGCCGCCCGCTGCGCCTGCTCGCCCCCTGGCTGGCGGGGGCGTTGCCGCTGGTGCTGGGCGTTGGCATCCTGTACTGGCAGGCAGAACGCGACCTGCAGGCAAGCGCCAACAACACCGCCAACCAGGCCCTGGCCCAGTTCGACCTGATGCTGGACAACGTCGCCGCGGCGGCCAACGACCTGGTACCCCTGGCTGGCCAGCCCTGCGCCGAGGTGACCCTGGCCCTGCGCGAACAGGTCACCCGCCGGCCCTTCGTGCGCTCCACCAACCTGGCGCTGGATGACCACCTGTACTGCAGCTCCCTGTTCGGCGACTTCAGCGAACCAGTCAACCCCGGTGATTACGTGGACGGCCGCCTGTGGCTGATGGATGGCAACCCCGTAACCCCCGGCCAGGCACTGCTGGTGTACCGCGAGGCCAACGATGAACAGACCGCCCTGGCCACCCTGGACGGCTACCACCTGGCCAACGCACTGCGCATGATCGGCCGCGAACAACCCGTGCTGTTGCAGGTGGGCAACAGCTGGCTGGCCCCGGACGGCAGCGTGCACGATGCCCCAGCGCCGACGTTCGAAGTAGCGCCGACGCAACTGGCCTCCAGTCGCTACCCGTTGAGCGTCATTACCGGTTACCCGGCCGGCGCTACCTGGGAGTGGATCGCCAGCCACCCATTGCTGCTGGCCTTGCTGGCATTTCTCGCTCTGCTGGCTGGCGGCCTGTGCCGCTGGCTGCTGCGCCGCGCCCACTCACCGCGCGCGGAATTGGCGCGGGCACTGGACGCCAATGAGTTCATCCCCTACTACCAGCCGGTCGTGCGCGGCGTCACTGGCCGTTGGGCCGGGGTGGAGGTGCTGATGCGCTGGCAGCACCCTCGCGAGGGTCTGGTACGCCCGGACCTGTTCATTCCTTTCGCCGAGCATTCCGGCCTGATCGTGCCCATGACCCGCCAACTGATGCACCAGGCCGCGGCCGACCTGCGCGCTCACGCCGAGCGGTTCGAGGACGGCTTTCACGTGGGCATCAATATCACCGCCGAACACTGCCAGGACCTGGCCCTGCTGGATGACTGTCGGGACTTTCTCGCAGGCTTTGCCCCCGGGCGCATCACCCTGGTGCTGGAGCTGACAGAACGCGAGCTGATACGCCCTACCGCGGTGACTCACCAGTTGTTCGAAGCCTTGCACAACCTGGGCGTGACGATCGCCATCGACGACTTCGGCACGGGCCATTCGAGCCTGGCGTACCTGCGCGAATTCAAGGTGGACTTCCTGAAGATCGATCAAAGCTTCATTGCCACCATCGGCAAGGACGCGCTGTCGGGGCACATTGTCGACAGCATCATCGAACTGTCGGGCAAGCTCGACCTGGGCATCGTCGCCGAAGGTGTGGAAGAACCGGTACAACGCGACTACCTGGTCCAGCGCCAGGTGGAATTCCTGCAAGGCTACCTGTTCGGCCGGCCCATGCCCTTGCAGGACCTGATCGACCACCTGCCGGCCGATTGAGGGAATTGTCCCTGCTACGCGCCGCGCAGGAAGTAATAGACCCGCGCGCCCACCACGACCTTCTCCATGACCACAAGGCCGCCGGCCGGCTCATCCTGACGCTCCATTACCGCCACGTTCCCGGGCTGTTCGGCCAGGAAACGCACCACCGCCCCTTCGGTGGGCAGCGCTGGCAGCAAGCTGCGACTGTAGAATACCCCCGCGCCCGCCAGCCGCTCGCTGGGGGTCGCCAGCGCCACGGTGTGGCCTTCGGCCTGCAAGGCGCGTATGCGCTCGGTCAATGGCAGGAACGACTCGCCCCGGTCGGCCTGGGGGATGACCCACACCGCCACCCCCAGGTACGCCAGTACCATCAACGCCATCACCCCGCTGGCGACGCCCCGCCACGGCACTGAAGCACGCCAGGCCTGCAACCGGGACAGCAGTACGCTGGCGTACTCGGCGGCGATCACCGCCGCGGCCGGTGCCAGCGACATCAGGTAAACCATGCGTTTGCTCGACGCCACGGTCAGCAGGGCGAACTGCGCCAGTAACCACAGGCTGAAGAACATCACATGGGGCTGCACGCGCCATTGCCTGCGAAAGTGCCACAAGCCCAGGTACACCAGCAGGTTCCAGGGCAGGAACGCTTCAGGCAGCTTGCCCAGGTAGTAATGGAACGGCTCGAAGTGCCCAGCTTCGGTGAACGAGCCACTGAAACGCCCGACGCTGTTGGCCCACAACACGTCCGTGAGCGCCGGGGCACCGCCTTGCTGGTACAGCAACGCCAGCCAGATCAGCAACGGCACCAGCCCCACCAGCGTCAGGCCTGCCGGCCACAACCAGCGGCCCACCACCAGGCGCTGGTCGCGCAGGGCTTCGGCCAGCAACCAGGCAAAGATCACCACCCCCGGCAATGCCAGCCCCAATACCCCCTTGCTCAGGGTGGCGATAGCGATGCCGGCGATGAACATCAGTGCGCTGACCGCCGAGCGCTGGCGGCTGGCCAGATGGAAACCCAGCAGCGCCAGGCTTACCCCCAGGCTCAGCAACGAGTCCTCGCCTACCTGGCGTACGTTGCCCCAGAAGCTGGCGGTAGAGGCCAGCATCAGCGAAGCCGTCATTGCCAGCGCCACGGGGCGGCCCAGGCGGCGCAACGTGACGAACAGCAGCAGCACGCTGAACAGGCCAGCCAGTGCCGAGGCCAGCCGGACCGCCCAGGTGCCGGGGCCGAACACCGCCATGGCGGCACTGGCCAGCCACAGGCTCAGGGGCGGTTTTTCCAGAAAGGGTTCGCCATTGAGACGCGGGGTAACCCAGTCCCGGTGCAGGTACATTTCCATGGCAATGCCCCCCACCCGCGGCTCCGTGGACCCTTGCAACTGATGGTTGCCCAAGGCGACGAAGAACAGCAGGCCGGTGATCAGCAGCAACAGCACGAAGCAGCGTTTCGACGTCATGTCCCGCACCCTGAACAAAGAAGGCTTCAGGGTACGGCAGCGCCGTGAAAAACCGGTGAAAACCCAGTCAAGGTGTTGACGATTTCAGCGAAATGTTTGTAACGCTTTTTTCTCATTCCCCTGACGCAAAGCCAACGTCTGGGTACTTAGGCTATGCAGGAAAAACAGGTGGCCACGCCTGTTCAATAGCCTCGGCCGGCACAGTTTCCATGCGGACTCATTCACGATGAACACCTTCCCTCGTTTTCTGCACGCTGAGCGTGGGGCCCTGGCCCTGCTGCTGGGCTTCTCCGCCATTGCCCTGCTGTTGGGCCTGGGCCAGCGCGAACTGTGGGGCGCGGAAACCCGCTGGGCCACTATCGCCCTGCAGATGTTGCAGAGCGGCGACTACTTCGACCCTTACCTCAAGGGCGCGGCCTACTACGACAAACCCTTGCCTTCCTACTGGCTGATCACCGCCAGCGCGAGTCTGTTCGGTGGCCTGGGGCACTGGTCGCTGCGCCTGCCGTCGGTGATCGCGGCGTGGCTGAGCATCTGGCTGGTGTACCTGCTGGGCGAACAACTGTTCCGCCGAGGCACAGGCCTGATCGCTGGTTGGCTGCTGGCCACCACCTTCTATTTTCTGGTGTGGGCACGGGTCGCCACCGCGGACGTGCTAACGGTGTTCGGCGTGTTGGCGGCGGTGTGGTGGTACTGGCGCGGGCCGCTGGACACGCGCTTCTCCCGCTATGCCACGTTCTTCCTGATCCTGGCTCTGACGTCGCTGCTCAAGGGGCTGATCGGGTTCATCCTGCCGGGCCTGATGCTGCTGCCGCATCTGCTCGGCGAAGGCCGCTGGAAAACCCACCTCAACCTGCGGCTGCCGCTGGCCATGGCCTTGGCCATGGCGCTGTACATGCTGCCCTTCCTGCTGTCGCACCTGTACGGTCAGCCAGCGTATGGTGAAAGCGGCCTGGCCCTGGTGGTGCGGGAAAACCTGGTGCGGTACTTCCAGCCGTTCGACAACTTCGGCCCGGCCTATACCTATCTGCTGTACCTGCCGGTCTATACCCTGCCCTGGGCCCCCTGCTGGATCATCGCGGTATGGCTAGCGCTGCGCCATTGGCGCCATACCGACATCAATGTCCGCTGGCTGGTGATGGGGCTGGGTCTGATGTTCCTGTTCTTCACCGCGTGCGGCAGCCGCCGCAGCTACTATGTGTTGCCGCTGGTGCCTTTCGCTCAACTGCTGGGCGCCGCCTGGCTGTGCGAATACCTGGCCACCCACCCCGGGAGGGCCCGGCGCTGGGGACGGGGCATCGGCGCCAGCGCCCTGGTCATGACCCTGGTGGTGGGCGTCGCCTACCCGTGGAGCAATGGCAACGGCGGCATCATCGAGTTTGGTCGCGAGGTCCAGGCCCGCGCCAGCCGGCAAGCTCCCTGGCGGCAATGGCACCTGGTGATGATCGACGTGGACAACAAATTGCCCTTGTACGTGCAAAACCAGGGCGCGCCGTACACCTATATCGGCGAGGACGAAGATTATCCCCGCCAAGGCACCAGCGCCGACTTCATGGCCTGGCTGGCCAAGCGCACCGGCCAGGCCTGGGACCCGGCGCGCACACTGATCTTCGCCCAGTACCCGACACTGAAGGACCTGCCCCTGCGCTACCTGGCCGAGGACCATGACCTGGTGCTGACCCGGCCCGACAATGGCGCACGGCTGCTGCGCGCCCACGACAACCAGAGCGTGGCGTTCATTCCGCGGAACGTCCCCGCAACGGTGGCCGAGCGCCAACCCTGACTGGTAAGGTGGGCCATCAACCCCAGGACAGATGAGCCCATGCTCGATATCAACCGCCTGCGCGCCGACACACCGGGCTGCGAACAGCTTGTTCACTTCAACAACGCCGGGGCCTCGCTGTCCCCGGCCGTGGTCGCTGCGGCCATTGCCCGCCACCAGCAACGGGAAATCCGCCTCGGCGGCTACGAGGCGGCGGATGCCGCGCAGGCGGAGACCGCGGCGGTGTATGCCGGCGTGGCCCGCCTGCTCAATGCCCGAACCGAAGACATCGCCCTGGTGGACAACGCCACCCGCGCCTGGGACATGCTGTTCTACGCCCTGCCGCTGAAGGCCGGCGATGTGGTGCTGACCTCGGCCAGTGAATACGCCGGCAATTACATCCCTTACCTGCAGCTCAAGCAGCGGCTGGGCATCCAGATCGAGGTGCTGGCCAACGATGAGCAGGGGCAAGTCTGCCTGGCAGCCCTGCAGGCACGCCTGCAAGGCCCCGGCGTGGCCCTGGTGTCGCTGCCGATGATCGCCAGCAACGGTGGCGTGGTGCAGCCGGTGCAGGCCATCGGCGCCCTGTGCCGCGCCGCCGGTGTGCTGTTCCTGCTGGACGCCTGCCAGGCCGCGGGCCAGGTGCCACTGGATGTCCGTGCCATCGGTTGTCACATGCTGACCGCCACCAGCCGCAAGTACCTGCGCGGGCCGCGTGGGGTTGGTTTTCTCTATATCGAACAGGCGCTGTGCCAACGTCTCGAACCGACGTTCCTGGACCTGCACGCCGCCAGCCTGGTGAGCGCCGACGCCTTCGAGATCCGTGCAGACGCGCGGCGCTTTGAAAGCTGGGAGAGCAACCTCGCGGTACGGCTGGGGTTTGGCGCAGCGGTGGATTACGCCCTGGGCGTGGGCGTCGACGCCTTGTGGGCGCGCATCCGACACCTGGCGAACTACCTGCGCACCGCACTGCACACCCTGCCTGGCTACCATTGCCAGGACGTGGGCCAACCGTTGTCGGGGCTGGTGACCTTCACCAGCGAGCACCACGCCCCAGCCGCCATCCAGCACTACCTGGCCCATTTGCCCCAGCGCATCAACGTCTCGGTATCAGGCGCGGCGTCGACCTGGCTGGACATGCAACAGCGCGGCCTGGAGAGCGTGGTGCGGGCCTCGGTGCACGCCTACAACACCGAGGCCGAACTCGATAGCCTGGTCGATGCCCTGCGCGCCCTGTAATCGTTCCGCAATGGGCGATGGCGCCTGCACCCATCTATCGCCCCAAACAGCCCCACGGAGTTCCCCCATGAAAGCGATAACCCTGCAAAGCCCCGGTGGCCTCGACCACCTGCACCTCACCGACCTGGCTGACCCCGGCCAACCCGGCCCAGGTGAAATTCGCGTGGCGATCCACGCCACCTCGCTGAACTTCCACGACCTGCTGGTGGCCAAGGGCGCCATCCCTACCGCCGATGGCCGCGTGCTGATGGCGGACGGCGCCGGGGTGGTCGAGGCGGTAGGCGCGGGTGTCACTGAATTCAAGCCCGGTGACCACGTGGTGTCCGGGTTCTTCCCGCAATGGCCGGCCGGCCCGGCCTTCCAGCAGGTGGGCGACTTCGCCGGCACTCCAGGCGACGGCATTGACGGTTTCGCCGCCGAGTACGTGGTGCGCCCCGCCACGGCCTTCACCCTGGCGCCGCGCGGCTGGAGCCACGCCGAGGCCGCGACCATCACCACCGCCGGCCTCACCGCCTGGCGCGCACTGGTCGGCGATGCCGCGCTCAAGGCCGGCGACACGGTGTTGACCCTGGGCACCGGTGGGGTGTCGATCATCGCGCTGCAGATCGCCAAGGCCATGGGCGCGCAGGTCATCATCACTTCGTCCTCGGACGCAAAACTGGCCCGCGCCCGCGACCTGGGCGCCGACCACGGCATCAACTACCGCCAGCGCCCGGACTGGGGCAGCGCCGTGCGCGAACTGACCGCAGGCCGTGGCGTGGACCACGTGATCGAACTGGGCGGCCCCGGCACATTGGCGCAATCGATCGAAGCGGTACGGGTAGGTGGCCACATTTCGCTGATCGGCGTGCTCACCGGGCGCCAGGGCGATGTCCCTACCTCGCTGCTGATGGCACGCCAGGCGCGCTTGCAGGGGCTGATCGTCGGCAGCCGGCGCCAGCAGCAGGACTACGTGGCAGCCCTGGAGCAGACCGGCATCCGCCCGGTGATCGACCGCAGCTTTGCGCTGCATGAACTGGCCGAGGCATTTCGCTTTCAGGAAAGCGGCGGGCATTTTGGCAAGGTGGTGGTGGAGTGGTGAGGCAAGGAGGCACGGCTGAGGATGTTTAGGCTCAAGCCAAAAACACATTCACCGCCCCACAGCCGCCACCCCCCGCCGGCGCACGAGTGGATACGCCACCGCCAGCAGCACGAACCACACGGGCGCCGCGCACAGCGCCTGGCGGGTGTCATCCTTGAGGGTCAACAAACCCAGGATCACCACGAAAAACCCCAGCACCACCCAGCACATCGCTCGCCCACCCGGCATCCGGTACTCGGAAGCCGCGTGCAACGCCGGCCGCTGTCTGCGATAGGCCAGGTACGACAGCAGAATGATCGACCAGACGAACATGAACAGCAGCGCCGACAAGGTCGTCACCAGGGTGAAGGCCTCCATCAGGTTGGGCACCAGGTAGATCACTACGACCCCGAACAGCAGGCACAGGCAGGAAAACAGCAGGCCGTTGGACGGTACCGAGCGCTTGGACAGGCGCTTGAAGGACCGCGGCGCGTCCCCTTCCAGCGCCAGGCCGAACAGCATGCGGCTGGTGGAGAAGATACCGCTGTTGGCCGAAGACGCCGCCGAGGTCAGTACCACGAAGTTCAGGCACGCGGCCGCCGCCGGGAAACCGGCGAGCAGGAACAGCTCGACGAAGGGGCTCTTGTCAGCCACCACTTCACGCCACGGCGTGACCGCCATGATGGTCACCAGCGCCAGTACGTAGAACAGAATGATACGCACCGGGATCGAGTTGATCGCCCGTGGCAGAGTGTGGCGCGGGTCCTTGGTTTCCGCGGCGGTGGTGCCCACCAGCTCCAGGCCGACGAAGGCGAAGATGGATATCTGGAAGCCCGCGAAGAAGCCCATCCAACCGTGTGGAAACAGGCCTCCGTCATTCCACAGGTTGGCCAGGGACGGCACGTGGCCGTCAGGCGACGGTGCCGCGGTACCGACCAGGTACACACCCGTGGCCACCAGCAAGGCAATGGCCACCAGCTTGATCATGGCGAACCAGAACTCGACCTCGCCAAACAGCTTCACGGTAATCAGGTTCAACGACAGCAACAGGCCCACGCAGGCGAGGGCGGGCGCCCACTGAGGCAAGTCGGGAAACCAGAAATGAGCATAGGATGACACGGCGATCACGTCGGCAATGCCGGTGACGATCCAGCAGAACCAGTAGGTCCAGCCGGTGAAGAAGCCGGCCCACGGCCCCAGGTAGTCCGTGGCGAAGTCAATGAACGACTTGTACTGCAGGTTCGACAACAGCAGCTCGCCCATGGCGCGCATGACGAAGAACAGCATGAAGCCGATGATCATGTACACGAAGATGATGGAGGGGCCAGCGAGGCTGATGCTCTTGCCCGACCCCATGAACAGGCCGGTGCCAATGGCGCCGCCCAGGGCGATCAGTTGAATGTGACGGTTGGACAGGTTGCGTTTCAGGCCCGTCGCGTCGTGCGGGCTTGGCGTAGTCGCCGTGGGGTCGGTCATGCGGGGCTTCCAGGCAGGTGCGGTACAGCGCGGTGGGTCAAAGGCCAGGTGCTAGCCAATTTTGGTCGCGTACCATGCCACGGAAACCGTTCCAGCTCCAGCCGTCCGGGCGCGGCGCACGGCCGCGCCCGGTGGCGTTCAGTGCTCTGCGGCGCTGGCGCCCCTGGCCCTGGCCACATGGGTCAAGTGAACCGAGCACCCAGCAACTCACGGGTATAACTGTGCGCGGGGGCGCTGAAGACCTGCTCGGTCGCGCCGTACTCCACTGCCCTGCCCGCCTGCAACACCAGTACCTGATGAGCCAGGGCGCGCACCACGGCCAGGTCGTGGCTGATGAACAGGTAGGCCACGCCGTGCTCGTGTTGCAGGCAGCGCAACAGGGCAATGATCTGTTTCTGCACCGAGCGGTCCAGCGCCGACGTGGGTTCGTCCAGCACGATCAGCCGAGGCTTTAGCACCAGTGCGCGAGCAATGGCAATGCGCTGGCGCTGCCCACCGGAGAATTCATGGGGGTAGCGGTGGCGTGCCTCAGGGTCCAGGCCCACTTCCCGCAGGGCGTCGATCACCCGTGCCTCGCAGGCCTGGTCGTCCAGCCGCGAATGCACCTGCAAGCCCTCGGCAATGATCTGTTGCACACTCAGGCGCGGGCTGAGGCTGCCGAACGGGTCCTGGAACACGGCCTGCAGGTGCTTGCGCCAAGGCCGCATCGCCCGGCTGCCAAGCCCCTGCAATTCGCGGCCTTGAAACACCACGCTGCCTTCGCTGGGAATCAGCCGCAGCAGGGCCTGGCCCAGGGTCGACTTGCCGGAGCCCGACTCACCGACGATACCCAGCGTCTGCCCTTGGCGTACCTGCAGGTCAAGGCCCTGCAGCGCCGTGAACCGATTCCGGCGCCAAGGCAGCCCGCCACGGCCGAAGGCCACCCGCAACTGCGTCACGCTCAGCAGCACCGGCGCTGCCGGATCGGCCAACTCGGCGGCGGCAGGTTCGGCGTCCAGCAACTGCCGGGTGTAAGGATGGCGGGGGGCAGTGAACACCTGCTCGCAGGCGCCCTGCTCGACGATCCGGCCATGGCGCATCACGGCGACGTGCTGGGCAATGTCGCGGACCAGGTTCAGGTCATGGCTGATCAACAGCAGCGCCATGCCCAGGCGCTGTTGCAGGCTTTTCAGCAGCGCCAGGATGCGCCGTTGCACCGTGACGTCGAGGGCGGTGGTTGGCTCATCGGCGATCAACAGTTGCGGCTCGCACGCCAGCGCCATGGCGATCATCACCCGTTGGCGCTGGCCGCCGGACAACTGGTGGGGGTAACTGCCCAGACGCTGGCGCGGGGTGCCGATGCCCACCAGCCCCAGCAGTTCGACAATCCGCTCGCGGGCTTCGGCCGGGCCCATGCCACGGTGCAGGCGCAGGGTCTCGGCCAGTTGTTTTTCCACGGTGTGCAGCGGGTTCAGTGAACTCATGGGCTCCTGGAAGATCATCGCGATGCGGTTGCCACGCAGCGCCTGCAAGCGCCGGGCACTTGCCCCCAGCAACTCCTCGCCCTGGTAGCGGATGCTGCCTTGGGTGTGGGTAATGGCGTGGGGCAGCAGCTGCAGAATCGAATGGGCAGTCACCGACTTGCCGGAACCGGACTCGCCCACCAACGCCAGGCACTCACCGGCGCGAATATCCAGGTCCAGGCCATGGACCACCGGGGTATCGTTAAAGGCCACGCGCACATCGCGCAGGGCGATCAGGCAATCAGTCATCTCAAGCACTCGGGTCGAAGGCATCACGGCAGGCTTCGCCGATGAATACCAGCAAGGAAAGAATCAACGCCAGGGCACAGAACGCCGTCAGCCCCAGCCAGGGCGCCTGCAGATTATTCTTGCCCTGGGCCACCAGTTCCCCCAGCGAAGCACTGCCCGCCGGCATGCCGAAGCCGAGGAAGTCCAGCGCCGAAAGCGTGGCGATGGCCCCGGTGACAATGAACGGCAGCCAGGTCAGCGTGGCGTTGAACGCGTTGGGCAGGATATGCCGGGTCATCAGGCGCAGGTCGCCGACGCCCAACGCGCGGGCCGCCCGCACATATTCCAGGTTGCGCCCGCGCAGGAACTCGGCGCGCACCACGTCCACCAGCGCCAGCCAGGTGAACAACGCCATGATGCCCAGCAGCCACCAGAAATCAGGCTCCACGAAACCGGACAGGATGATCAGCAGGTACAGCACCGGCAAGCCCGACCAGATCTCCAGCAGCCGCTGGCCGAGCAGGTCCACCCAGCCGCCATAATAGCCCTGCAGGGCCCCGACGGTGACACCGATCACGGCACTGATGGCGGTGAGCGCCAGGGCAAACAGCAGCGACACCCGCGCCCCATAGATCACCCGCGCCAACACATCGCGCGCCTGGTCGTCGGTGCCCAGCCAGTTCTGACCCGACGGCGGGCTGGGCGCCGGCGTGGTGAGGTCGTAATTCACCGTCTCGGCACTGAACGGCACCGGCGCGAACAGCATCCAGCCACCCTGCCCTTCGACCAGTTGGCGGGTGGACGCAGCGCGGTAATCGGGCTGGAATGGCAGTTGCCCGCCAAAGTCCTGTTCGGTGTAGCGCACCAGCGCCGGGAAGTAATAGCTGCCTTTCCACGCCAGCAACAGTGGCTTGTCGTTGGCCAGCCCTTCGGCGCCCAGGCACAGGCCGAGCAACACCACGAACAGCCATAGCGACCACCAGCCGCGGCGGTGCTGGCGAAAGCGCTGCCAGCGGCGCCGGGCCACGGGAGAAAGCACATACATGGTCAGCTCCTTGCGGAAAAATCGATACGCGGGTCGACCAGGCGATAGCACAGGTCGCCCACCAACTTGATCACCAGCCCCGCGAGGGTGAACACCAGCAGCGAGCCGAACACCACGGGATAGTCCCGGGCCACGGCCGCCTCGTAGCTCAGGCGGCCCAGGCCATCGAGGGAAAAGATCACCTCGACCAGCAATGAACCGCCGAACAGCACGTTGATCAGGGCATTGGGCAACCCCGCCACTAGCAACAGCATGGCGTTGCGAAACACATGGCGGTACAGCACCTGGCGCTCGCTGAGCCCCTTGGCGCGCGCGGTGACCACGTACAGGCGGCTGATTTCACTGAGCACGCTGTTCTTGGTCAACAGGGTCAGGGTGGCGAAACCGCCCACCACCAGCGCCGTGACCGGCAGCACCAGATGCCAGAAATAGTCCACGACCTTGGCCAACGGGTTCAGCTGGCTGAAGTTGTCCGACACCAGCCCGCGCACCGGGAACCAGTCCAGGGCAGTACCGCCGCCAAACAGCACAATCAACAGCAGCGCGAACAGAAAGGCCGGCATGGCGTAGCCGATGGCAATCAGCGCACTGCTCCAGCCGTCGAACGCCGTGCCGTTGCGCACCGCCTTGCCGATACCTAGCGGAATCGACACCAGGTAGGTGATCAGGGTCGCCCAAAGGCCCAGGGACAGGGTGACCGGCAACTTGGACACCATCAGGTCAGTGACCTTGGCGCCGCGAAAAAAGCTGGTGCCCAGGTCCAGGTGCGCGTAGTTGTCCAGCATCAGCCACAGGCGCTGCAACGGCGGTTTGTCGAAGCCGTACTGGCGCTCGATGTCGGCGACCAGCGCCGGGTCCAGCCCCCGGGTGGCGCGGGCGTCGCTGCCCACCCGCTCCGTGGCCGCACCGCCGGCGGCTACCGCGCCAAGGCCCTGAAGACGGGCGATGGCCTGCTCCACCGGGCCACCGGGGGCCGCTTGCACAATCGCGAAATTGACCAGCAGAATGCACAGCAGGGTCGGCCCCATCAGCAGCAGGCGCCGCAGACTATAGGCCCACATGACGCTCGCCCTCCTCGGCTCGCTGCATCTGCACGCTGGTGAGCGCCGTCGGGCTTATCTGCCACCAGGTATCCAGCCCGGGCTCGTTGTTGGCCTGCAGGCGCGGGCGGCCGTAGCGGTTCCACCACACCGACGACACACCGGGCGGGTAGTAGTTGGGAATCCAGTAGTAGCCCCACTGCAGCACGCGGTCCAGGGCATGGGCGTAATGCACCATGCGCCCGCGGCTGCCGGCATTGACCAGGCCTGCGATCAGGCCGTCCACGGCCGGGTCGCGCAGCACCGCGTAGTTGTTGGAGCCCGGATCAGCCGCGCTCTCGGAGCCATAGTAGTTGTACAGCTCGCGTCCAGGCGTGGGCGAAACCGGGTACGCCGCCACGATCATGTCGTAGTCCCGGGCCCGCACGCGGTTGGTGTACTGCGCCGAATCGACCTGGCGAATGCTGAAGCCGACACCAATCTGCGCCAGGTTGCGCTTGAACGGTAGCAACAGGCGCTCGAAACCGCGCTGTACGTTGAGGAAGGTAAAGCTCAGCGGCTGGCCCGCAGCGTTCACCAACTGGTCACCGCGTGGCCGCCAGCCGGCGCTTTCCAGCAACCGCAAGGCCTGCAACTGCTGTGCGCGGACAATGCCACTGCCATCGGTTTTCGGCGGCTCGAAGGCCTGGGTGAATACCTCGTCGGGGATCTTGCCGCGCCAGGGTTCGAGGATGTTCAGTTCCTCGGTATCAGGCAGGCCAGTGGCCGCCAGGTCGCCATGGGAGAAATAGCTGCGCTGGCGGATGTACAGGCTGCGCATCATCTGCCGGTTGCTCCACTCGAAGTCCCACAGCAGGGCGATAGCCTGGCGCACGCGGCGGTCCTGGAACATGGGTTTGCTCAAGTTGAACACAAAACCCTGGGCCTCCTGGGCGGCGCCGGGCGCCAGGTGCTCGCGTACCAGCCGGCCATCGTCCAGTGCCGCACCGTCGTAACCCAGGGTATAGCTCGTGGCCGAGAACTCGCGGTTGTAGTCCAAGCCCCCCCCTTTCAGCACCTGCCGCGCTACCTCGGTATCGCCGAAAAACTCCACGCTCAGCTCGTCGAAGTTGTACAGGCCACGGCTGGCCGGCAGGTCGCGGCCCCACCAGTCCTTGTTGCGCTCGAAATGAATACTGCGGCCCGGGTCGACGCGGCTCACCCGGTAAGGCCCGCTGCCCAGCGGCGGCTCGAAACCACCGCCGCTGGCAAAGTCGCGGCTTTTCCACCAGTGCTCGGGCAGCACCGGCAAGCCAGCGATATCCAGGGGCAGGTTGCGGTTGCCCGTGTTCTTGAAGGTAAAGCGTACCTGGGTGGGTGACTCCACCCGCACCTGATCGACGTCGGCAAACTGCTGCCGGTATTTGAGGCTGCCCTGGGTCATGAACAGCGTGAAGGTGTAGCGCACGTCTTCGGCGGTGATGGGCTGGCCATCGGCGAAACGCGCCTTGTCATTGAGCACCACGCGCAGCCAGCTACGGTCCGGCGCCAACTCGAACTGCCGGGCTACCAGGCCGTAGACCGTGTAGGGCTCGTCCTTGGAGCGGTACCCCAAGGGCGAATACAGCCAACTGTCCACCTGGGTCACACCGGTACCCCTGTCCACGTAAGGCACGATGTGGTCAAACGCGCCGTCTTCCGTGGACGAGCGTCGCAGGCTGCCGCCCTTGGGTGCCTGGGGGTTGACGTAATCGAAGTGCTCGAAACCGTCGGCGTAGCGCGGTGCTTCGCCGTAGACCGTGAGGTACCCCTGCGGGGCGCCCCAGGCCGCGGACGCCAGGCACAACGTGGTCAGCAGCACACCGAAACCGTGCCTGCCTGACAGGTTGTGCAACCAGAGCCGTTTTCTTATAGGGCAAGGCTTAGAATACATTTTCGCAAACCCGCCATTGGCGATCATCAAAGTGCATAACGGCCGCCTCAGAAGTTGTAGGCAATCTTGGTGAACAGCACTCGACCGTAAGGGTCGGCGTATTTGGGGTCGTAGCCACTCTGGAAGGTGTAGGTCTGGTTGCTGAAGGGCGGCTCGCGGTCGAACAGGTTCTGCACCCCGGCGGTGAAGTCGACGCTCTTGCGCCAGTGGTAGGTGCCGGCCAGATCCCACACGTTGTAGGAAGCGACGCTGTGGTGGGTGTCAGGGTCGGAGTCGTGGTAGCCGCTGGTGAAGCGGTTGACCAGGCTGGCGCCATACGGGCCCTGGTTCCAGCTCAGGGTCAGGCTCTGGCGCCAGCGGGCAACGGCGCCGGCCGAGGAGAAGTCGCCACCCCTGAAATCACCGACCTTGTCGATGAATGGGCCACCAATCTGTTCCTGGTAGTCATAGCGGGTCACGTAAGTGCCCTGCAGGCCCAGGCCGAATTGACCGTAGGGGGAATCAGGGAACCGGTAGTCCAGGGACACGTCGATGCCGCTGGTCTTGACCTTGCCCAGGTTAGCCAGGCCCGTGATGATGTGGTCGATGGAGCCGTCGGCCTTGCGCACGATGCGGTCGGCAAACGCATCGGGGTTGTCGAAGATGGCCGACTCGGGAAATTCGGCGATCTGGTTGGCGATCTTGATCCACCAGAAGTCCAGGCCCACGGACAGGTCGCGCACCGGCTGGTAGACGAAGCCGAAAGTGACGTTGCGCGCCGTCTCTGGGCTCAGCTGGGTGTTGCCACCGGTGCGGCTGAAGAACTGCTGGGCGCAGTCGCGGTTGGCGATGCCGCCATTGCTGGGGTTGCCGCCGGCGCACAGGCGCGGGTCGTTGTAATTGGCGTTGGTGTAAGTGGTGTAGTTGGGGTTGTACAGCTCATACAACGATGGGGCACGGAAGCCTTCGCTGTAGGCGCCACGCAGCACCAGCTCCTTGAACGGCTGGAAGCGGAACGAGTATTTGGGGTTGGTGGTACTGCCGAAGTCACTGTACTTGTCGTGGCGCACGGCGGCGCTCAGTTCCAGGCTGTCGAGCACCGGCACGTTCAGTTCGGCGTATTCGGCCTGCACCGAGCGGTCGCCGGACACGGCGGCGTTGGGGTCTACCCCCAGGCTCTGCACTTGGGCGGCGAACTGTTCATAATCCTGGTGGAACTCTTCCTTGCGGTATTCGCCGCCGATGGCCAGGGCTGCGGGGCCAGCGCCAAACCAGTCGCCGATCTCGCGGCTGGCGCGCCCGTCAACGGCCTTCACCCGGCCCAGGGCGGTGCGGTAATCGCCGTCCACGGCATTGGCGGCCAGATAGGCGGCGCCTGCCGCGCTCTGTGGGCCGAAGGGGTTGAGGGTACCGTCGGCAATGCCGGTGCTCACGGCCGTGTCATTGACGTAGCCGCTGTTGATGCTGTTGACCACTTTGTTCTGGTTGTAGGAGGCGCCTACGTTGTAATCCCAGCCGGCAGCGTTGCCCTCGAACGTCAGCAACAAGCGCTGGCTGGTGTTGTCAGCGCTCTGGCGGCGCGGGCCCACGTCGCTTTCACGCCAGTTGACGTCCACTGGTTGGGTGGGGTCCAGGGCGAAGCCGGTCGGGCCGGGGGTAATGCCGTTGCCGGGATAGTACGCAGTGCCGGGGTTCACTTGCAGGCCGCTCAACGGCGCGGCGCCTACCTGGGTGCGGCTCTGGTTCTTGGCGAAGAAGTATTCCAGGCTCACGGTCTGGTCATCGGCCAGCTTGCCACTGGCCTTGGTGAACAGCGAAGTCTTTTCCGATTCGGGAATGAGGTCCAGGGAACTCCACAGGCTTTCGCGGCAAATACCATTGCGCAGGATCAGCCCTGGCCCCTTGCAGCCACTGGCGGCAAGGGGGTTGGTGGCATTGCTGCCCTGGCTCCAGTTGGCCGGCGAGGTGGTACCGCTGGTGTAGTCCAGGCCACGGTTGGGCTGGTAGTTGTAGGTGTAGCTTCGGTCCTTGGCGGCCAGGCTGTCTTGCTTGTCGAAGTTGGCCACGGCGAATACGTTGAACCGGTCCTGGTCCAGGTCGCCGAAGCCGTAGCTGGCGCTCAGGTCATGCGTGTCGCCGTCGCCGGCGTGGGTCGGGCTGGTGAGGCCGCCACTGATCTGGCCGCCGATCACGCTTTTCCTGGTGATGAAGTTGATCACCCCACCGATGGCATCGGTGCCGTACAGGGCCGAAGCGCCATCTCGCAGAATTTCCACACGGTCCAGGGCGGCAAAGGGAATGGTATTGAGGTCGACGCCAGCGCCACTGATGGCGTTGTTGCTCAGGCGTCTGCCGTTGAGCAGCACCAGGGTCTTGTTCGGGCCGATGCCGCGCAAGTCCGCGAACGAAGCTCCGCCGCTGTCGGAGCCCACGGCACGGCTGGAATTGACCGAGGACTGGTTGCTGGCGATGCGGCTGACCAACTGCTCGACGCTGGTCACGCCCTGTTCCTTGAGCTGCTCGACGTGCAGGATGGTGATGGGCACCGCGGTTTCCGCGTCCACCCGGCGAATGGCACTGCCGGTCACCTCCACCCGCTCCAGCTGGGTGGTGGGGGGCGCGCTGACGGCCGCCGCAGGCGTGGCGCTGATATCGGGGCTGATGACCACGCCGGTGCTGCTGGTCTCGCTGTGCAGGCCGCTGCCCTGCAGGGCAGCGCGCAGCGCCTGGTCAACGCTCAAGTCGCCCTTGACCGGGGGGGCCACCTGGCCTTGCACCAGCCGCTGATCGAAAGCGATGGTCTGGCCGGTCTGTCTGGAAATCTGCAGCAGGGTCGAATCCAATGGGCCGGCCGGCACGTCGAACGTCACGGCCAGGGCCCATTGGGGGCCAGGTTCAGCCCCAGCAACAGGCCGGCACTGATTCGGGTCAAGGTCATTGGTTTCACGGAAGGGGCATCCCTGATATCTGGTTGTTTTCAGGGATGTGCAACGAACCGACGGGAATTACAGGGGTAGCGTCTAGACCGAAATCTGCTGAGCTTATACCGCCCCCACTCAGGCGGCCCGCACCTCGATGCTGACCCAGTAAGGGCTGTAGCGCGTCACCTCGATCGGTAGCGACAGGCCCAGCAACTGCAGCGCACGGTCGCTGTCGTCCAGCGGGAAGATCCCGCTCAGGCGCAGTGCCGCCGCCTGGGGGCTGACGCGGATGATGCCCGGGCGATAGTCGCGCAATTGCTCGATGATGCTGCCCAGGCGCCAGTCCCGTGCCTCCAGGCGGCCCTGGGTCCAGGCGTCGGCGTTGCCGGCCGCTTGCACCTGCAGCACCCCGCGGGCATCGAAGCGGGCGCTGCTGCCCGCCTCTACCCATTGCCGCTGACCGCTGGCCGTCATGACCAGGCTGCGGGCGTGGAGTACCGACAATTGCGTGGCGTCGTCCTGACGCGCGACCACCACCCGCGACCCCGTGGCCTGAATCTGGCCGTGCTCGGTGGTGATCATGAAGGCCCGCCGCGGGTCGGTGGCCACATCCAGCCACACGCTACCGGCATGCACTTGCAACAACCGCTGCTGGCTATCGAAGTGTTGCGCCACCCGTGTGCGGGCATTGAGTATCAACGCGCTGCCATCGGCCAGGGTCAGCGCCTGGCGCTGGCCGATGCCCGTCTGCAATTCATCGCTAGCTGGCCAGAGGCTTTCCCTGCGCCCCAGCCAGTGCACGCCCCCCAGCAGCGCAACCAAGCCCAGGCCACCCTGCAGCAAACGCCGCCGGCTGCTGGTAGGCGCCTGCAAACTGCGCAACAGGCTTTGCCGCGGCACACCACGCAAGGTCGCGCTGGGCAACTGCCCCACACCCTGGCTCATCACCTGCCAGATCTCTTCATGGCGTGCATCGCTGCTGCGCCACTGGGCAAGCGCCTGAGCCTGCTGCTCACTGGCCTGGCCGGAATGCAGCAAGGCCATCCAGCGCGCTGCCTCCTCGACGATCACGCCATCGGATACGGTGCGATTCATGCGTCGACCATCACGTGATAGCACCGGGCGAATGCCTGAGCCATGTACTGCTGCACCCGGCTGACCGACACCCCCAACTGCCGGCCGATTTCGGCATAGGTCAGGCCGTCGAGCTGATGGTAGAGGAACGCGGCCTTCGCTTTCGCCGACAAGCCGTCGAGCAAGCGGTCGACGGCCACCAGGGTTTCGATCAGCACCGCCCGTTCCTCGGGAGAGGGATGCACGGGCTCGGGCACCAGCGCCAGGCTCTCCAGGTACGCCCGTTCCAGATCCTGGCGACGCCAACCCTCATAGACCAGGCGTTGGGCGATGGTGGTCAACAGCGCCCTGGGCTCACGGATAGCGGTGGGGTCAGGCAGGGCCAGCACTCGCACGAAGGTTTCAGCGGCCACGTCCTGGGCGTTGTAGGGGCAGCCCAGCACACGCCCGATGCGGGCACACAGCCAGGCATAGTCGCGCTTGAACAACTGGCCGATCAGGGGGTAATGCGAAGTGGGAGTTGCGCCCATCGGGGTGCTCCATGCCGAGAAAACACTACAGGCCCCGCAGGGCAGACGGGGCCACTCTGCAACAGAGTCGGAGATTTCAGGAAGGAATTAAAAGTTTACAATCACGATACAAATGGCATAAGCGTACCACTTCAGCCCGGCGGCGCCGGTGACGGCGGCCCGCGTGCAAGGCCGGCAGCAGCCACTGTCGTCATGAGAGCTGTAGCCAGGCAACGCGGTCGATCTGGCAGGCCCTTTCCCGAGCTTCACCGGGTCTCACAGGATTGATGCGGCGTGCGGGGTTCACCGCTGTGGGACCGGGCGCAAGCTCGGGAAGGCCGCGCCGCGTTCCACCTGTCGCACCGCAGCGCCCGGTTCTACCGGCTTGTCAGGGGCCTGCAGCGGCCGTTAAGGCCGCTACAGGGCGTTCGGGATGCGGCCTGCCTGGTTTATTACCAGCTGTACCCCACTTTCGCGTAGTAGAACGCCCCGCTGTAACCAAACGGTGAATACGTGCTGTACGCCAGGTTGCCACCGCTGGAAGCGTAATCGCTGAGCTTGGCCGGGTACTTGTCCGTCACGTTGTCACCCCCCAAGGTAAACAGCCAGTTCTTGTAGCGATAATCCACCGCCAGGTCCAATACCCACGCCGCCTGGAAGTGCTGGTCGTTGACCGCGTCAGCCTGGTAGCTGGTGTATTCGCCGTAGCGCACCAGGGTGCTGTGCAGCGCCCAATTGCCATAGTTGAAATCGTTGCCCAGGGTCAACTTGTGCTCGGGCGTGGTGTTGCCCAGCAGGCCATTCTTCTCGCGACGGTCAACCCGTTGCAGGTTCACCCCCAAGGCATCGAGCACCGCCGGGTTGGCTTTGACGTCGGTGACTTTGGTGTGGTTGTAGTTGTAGCCCAGGGTGCTGTTCCAGCGGATGCCATTGTCGAACTGGTAGCGGTAGTTGGCCACCAGGTCGATGCCGTTGGTGCTGGTGTCCACGGCGTTGGTGAAGTACCGGGCACTGGTGTAGTTGATGTTCCCTACTCCGTTGGCTTGCAGGTAAGCGATGGCGGCGTTGTTGAGCACCAGGTTGGACGACAACGTGATGCGATCGTCGATGTCGATGCGGTACACGTCCGCCGTCACCGTCAGGTTGTCGGTGGGCTGCAGCACCAGGCCCAGGCTGTAATTGCGTGACTTCTCCGGTTTCAGGTCTTCGGCGCCCAGCAACTTGGCCACCTGACTGTTGGCCGGGAAGGTACCGGCTTCCTGCACCGTGTTACCGATCAACTGCGACGAGGTGTAGGTGAAATTCTGCTGGGCCAGGGACGGCGCTCGAAAGCCCGTGGAGATACTGCCGCGCAGCGCCACCTGAGGGGTGAAAGCGTAGCGCGCCGACAGGGCACCCGTGGTATTGGCGCCGAAGTCGCTGTAGTCCTCGCGGCGCACCGCCGCCGAGCCACTGAGCTTGTCGGTGAAGTCGGTCTCCAGGTCCAGGTACTCGGCCACGCTGTGACGGTTGTAGCTGCCCGCGTCAGTGTCACGGAAGCCGCCCAGGCCGGAGCTGCCGGTCTGGTAGTACGAAGCCGGGTCGCCGGACTTGATCTGGTAGTCCTGATCCAGGTACTCGGTACCCACCGACAGCGACACCGGGTTGGCCAGCCAGCCCAGGCGAAATTCCCGCGACAGGTCCAGGCTCAGTTGCTTCTGGTCGTTCTCCAGGGTGCCGTTGTAGAAGTGGGTGGGCGTGGCCAGGCCCAGCGAGGTGTTGATGGTTCGGGTGTTGATCTCGTAGCTGTTCTTGCCGTAGTTGGCCGACAGGTCGTAATGCCAGTCGTCCAGCCACTGCCCGCGCACGCCCACCACCAGCGACGTGTCTTCCAGGGTGCCGCGGATCAGCGGCAGGTAACCGTTGGGGTACAGCGCCGCCAGGTTGTTGGACGCGTTGCTGGCCCGGTAGAACGCCGCCGTCTCGCCGGTGCGGTGGCTATAGCCGCCGAAGCTGTAGAGCTGGGCATTGTCGTTGAGGTCGAACTCGCTGTTGAAGAACAGCTTGCCGTCCTTGGTGGCGGGCTCGCCCTGGCGGAACACATGCTGGCCATAGGTGGTGGAGCCGATGCTGGCGGTGCGGTAATCGTCGCCGGCACGGTCGGTGTAATCGTTGTTGTCGCCCTCCCCCGACAGGTTGAAGAAGCCACGATCGCCCAGGGCGAAACCGGCGTTGCCGTCCACCTCGCGCTGGATACCGTCGCCCTTTTTGTAGCTGCCGTATTTGGTCGACACCGAACCACCGTGATTGGCGTCCTTGAGGATGATGTTTATCACCCCGGCGATCGCGTCGGAACCGTAGCGCGCCGACGCGCCGTCGCGCAGCACTTCGATATGGTCGATGGCCGACATCGGAATGGCGTTCAAATCGGCCGGTGACGAACCACGGCCCACGGCCCCGCCCAGGTTGACGAATGCCCCCGTGTGGCGGCGCTTGCCGTTGACCAGCACCAGCACCTGGTCGGGTGACAGCCCGCGCATCTGCGCCGGGCGCGCCAGTTCGGCGCCGTCCACCAGGCTTGGGCGTGGGAAGTTGATGGACGGGATCAGCCGCGCCAGCACCGTGCCCAGCTCGCTGGAGCCGCTACTGCGCAGGGTTTCCCCGGAAATCACATCGATGGGCGACAGCGACTGGCTGGCGGTGCGTTCCTGGGCACGAGTACCGGTGACGATGACCGTGTCCAGCTTGCTGTCCTTGCCGTCGCTGGCCTCGGTGTCGGCCAGGCTGACGACGCTCCAGCCACTGCCCAGCACACTGGCTGAGACCAGTGCAGCCGTCAGGGTATTGAGTTGGAACCTTTGCATGTACCGCTCTCCTTTGATCCTCACCCGGGGTATCGAGTACCCAGGGCCGAACGAGCGATCCGTATGGCGAACGGTGGCGGTCATCCTTGACGTTTTTTGATGTGTGTCGGCAGTCCGATTGCCATATAGCATATTGCTACAATGCAGAAATTTTAAATAACCTTATCGCATATGAGTCGGCATATGGCTATCGCGCTATCTCGTGGGACCAGAGCGCATCAATGCGCCAGGATGCGCGACAGGAAGGCCTGCGCCCGCGGCGAACGTTGGCCCAGGTCACCGAAGAAAGCCTCGGCGCTGCAGTCTTCCAGGATCTGCCCCTGGTCCATGAACAGAATGCGGTCGGCCACCTTGCGTGCAAAGCCCATTTCGTGGGTCACGCACAGCATGGTCATGCCGTCGCGGGCCAGTTCCACCATGACATCCAGCACTTCCTGGACCATCTCCGGGTCCAGCGCCGAGGTGGGTTCGTCGAACAGCATGCACAGCGGGTCCAGGGTCAGGGCGCGGGCGATCGCCACGCGCTGCTGCTGGCCGCCGGACAACTGCGCCGGGTACTTGTGGGCATGGGCCGCCAGCCCTACCCGGTCCAGCAACGCCAAGGCCCGCTGGCGGGCATCGACGGCAGAGCGCTTGAGCACCTTCTCCTGGGCCAGGGTGAGGTTGGCCAGCACCGACAGATGCGGGAACAGCTCGAAATGCTGGAACAGCATGCCCACCCGCGCCCGCAGGGCCGGCAGGTCGGTACCCCGGGCGCCCGGGTCGATACCGGCCACGGTCAGGCGCCCGCCGTCATAGGGCTCCAGGCCATTGACCAACTTGATCAGGGTGGACTTGCCCGAGCCTGACGGCCCGCACACCACCACGACCTCGCCTTTGGCCACCCGGGTGGTACAACCGTCGAGCACCTTGAAGGTACCGTAGTGCTTGCTGACGTTTTCAAACTCGATCATCGGTGACTCCGCGACGGAACGCGCCGGGCCAGCCGATGGGCCAACCACTGCAGGGCGCTGCAAAACAGGAAATAGACCAGGGCCACGAACAGGAAGATCTGGACCGGGTGCACCATGACCCGGTTGCTGACCTGGGTGGCCACGTAGGACAGCTCACCCACGCCGATCACATAGGCCAGCGAGGTGTCCTTGATCAGCGAGACCCACTGGTTGAGGAACGAGGGCAACATGATCGGCAGGGCCTGGGGCAAGATCACCAGGCGCAAGACCTGGCCTGGGCGCAGGCCCAGGGCCTTGGCCGCCGCCCACTGGCCCGCAGGCAAGCTGCCGATGCCCGCCGCCACGCCATGGGCCAGGTAGGCACCGCCGATCAGCGACAAGGCGCACACCACGGTGGCCAGCGCCGGGACGTCGACGTGAAAAAGGATGGGTAGCAGAAAGTAGGCCCAGAACATCAGCATCAGTACCGGGATGGCACGCAGGAAGCCCAGCACGCCCACCAGTACCCAGCGCAACCAGCCGCGGCTGACCACCAGGGCAATGCCCCAGGCCAGCCCCAGCACCCCGGCGGCGACGCCGGACAACAGGCTGAGCAACAGCGTCAAGGCGGCACCACCCAAGGGCCCGTCCGGGTAAGCCCCCCAGGTGAAGTACCCCAGGTTATCAATGATGACCGAGAAGTCCATGGTTCAGGCTACCCCGCGACGGTAGTGGCGGCTGTGCTGGATCAACTGCCCCACGGCCTCGATCACGGCAATGCTGAGCACGTACAGCAAGGTCGCGAAGCCGAACGCCTGGAAGGTCTTGAAGGTTTCCGTCTCCACTTGGCGCGACGCATAGGACAGGTCGGCCAGGCCGATGGCCATGGTCAAGGAGGTGTTTTTCACTGCATTCATGTACTGGCCCAGCAACGGCCCCAGCGCCGTGCGCAGGCCTTGAGGCAGAATCACGTGGCGCCATACCTGGGCGGGACGCATCCCCAGGGCCAGGCCCGCGGCGCGTTGTTCCTGGCGTACCGAGTCGATACCGGCGCGCAGTTCTTCGGCGATGAACGCCGTGGTGTACAGGGTCAGGCCCCAGAAACCGGCGATGAACTCAAACGACGGCCAGTCCAGGCTGACCGGCCCCAGGGCCAGGCTGCGTGGGGTATTGAGCCAGGTCACCAAGGCCTCCGGCAACAAGGCGGTGACGCCGAAATACCAGAAAAACAGTTGTACCAGCAGCGGCGTGTTGCGAATCACCAGCACATACAGCCGGGCAGGTGTCGACAGCCAGCGGGCCGGGGCAGTGCGGGCCAGGTAGAGCAAGGCGCCCAGGCCAGTGGCGACCGCGCACACCAGCAACGACAAGCCCAGGGTCAACAGAAAACCATCGAACAACCAATGCAGATAACGGGGTGCGAGCAGTTCACCGAACATGAGGGTGCTTATCCAGATCAAGCAGAAACAGGCCCGCGCACCGGAGTGCGCAGGCCATTTGACGAACCGCGGGGGTCAACTCAGGACTTGTCGCCGATCTTGAACAGCCGCGCCAGCGGGGTGCTGGTCTGCGGGCCGAACCAGGTGTCGTAGATCTTCTGCGCCTGGCCGTCCTTCTCCAGCTCCACCAGGGTCTGGTTGACGAAATCGGTCAGCGCCGTCTCGCCCTTGGGCAGGCCCACGCCAATCAGGTCGTTGGAAATGGTGAACGGCGGTACTTCGTACTTGTCGCGGTCCGGCACGTTGGCCAGCAGGCCGATCAGCTTGGGGCCGTCCTGGGTAATGGCCTGGACGTTGCCGTTGCGCAGTGCGGTGAAGGCGAACGGGGTATCGTCATAGGCCACCACCTTGGCGCCGGGAAATTTCTCCCGCAGCACGCCTTCGTTGGTGGTGCCTTTGTCGACGCCCACGCGCCAGGTGTTCAACTGATCCTGGGACGTGAGGGTGCCTTTCTTGACGATGAACTGCTGGCCCGACGCGAAGTACGGGGTACTGAAGTTGACCTGCTGGGCACGCTCAGGGGTGATGGTGAAGTTGGCCAGTACCAGGTCAACCTTGTTCGACACCAGCAACGGCACGCGGTTGGCCGGGTTGGTGGATTGCAGTTGCAGCTTGACGCCCAGCTTGGCGGCGATGGCCTTGGCGTAATCCACGTCCAGGCCTTCGATCTGGTGGGTCTTGGCATCGACGAAGCCGAAGGGCGGGTTGCTGTCGAAGGCAGCTACGCGCAACACACCGGCTTTCTTGATGTCTTCCAGGCGGTCGGCATGGGCAATGCCGGACAGCAACGCCAGGGACAGTGCAGCAAGGGCAGTCAGTTTTTTCATGGAGTGTCGACTTCCTGTATGGGCAGTTGGGCGAAGCGCCCGAGGCAGGAAGTCTTGCAGCACCGCGAAAAAACCAAAAGGAATATAATATTATTTGTTAATGCCTATAAGTAATAACCGTAATAGCGGCCATGGCCGCATCACTGGCGCTGCGCAGCATCAGGCACACCGCATGCGCCGCGTCGCGTCGCGGCCGCAAGCCACTGCTACACCGGCAGGTTGAGGTGATGGTCGCCCAGCCGGCGCAGCAAGGTCGACAGCGGCTCGTCGGGCAGGCCGGCGTCGATCACCCGGCCCGTCAGGTCGAGGTGCAGCTCGCGGGCCCGCGCCTGGGCATGACGCGCCGCCAGACGCGCCTGCAGCACGACCGTGGGCGAACCCTCGGCGACGCCCTGCAGCAAGGCCTCGGCGGCTTCGATGCGCACTTGCAGATCACCGATGGCGGCAATCACCAGCGGGTCCTGGTTCAGGTCTATGGCTTTGACGTGCTGGGCCAGGCTGGCCGCGGCATCGCGGGCCACGAGCAGGTCGGCGTGTACGAGGGATTCAGACATGGGGTGCTCCTTCAGTTCCAGGCATGGCGCGGCGGGTGAACGCCGTTGAGGTGGGCATTGCCGATCAAGTGGTATTTCCAGCGCACCGGGTCATGCAGGGTATGGGTGCGCGCATTGCGCCAGAAACGGTCAAGGCCGCGGCGCTCGCTGACGGTACGGGTGCCACCCAATTCCAGCAGACGGCTGGCGGCCAGCAGGGCGATCTCGGTAGACAGCACCTTGGCCTGCCCCACCACCACTGAAGCCCGGGCCACGCTGGCTTCGCTCGGCTCGGCCAGGGCCTGGTCCACGGCTTCGCCGGCCTTGCGCAGAATGGCTTCGGCCGCGGCCAGGCGCCAAGCCAGGTCGCCGATCAGCGCCTGGCTGTGGGGGTCCTGCCAGCCATGCTCAAGGCCGCTGTCCGGCCATGGCCGTGCCTGACGGGCGACCTCCAGTGTGGCGGCGAACGCCCCCCGGGCAATGCCGGTGTCCACCGCCGCCTGGATGATCTGCGACACCGGCCCATCGGCGGTGGGCTGGTCATAGGCCTTCCAGGCGGGGATCACATCACCGGCAGGTACCGTGACGTCATCCACCAGGGCACGGCCGCTGGCGGTGATGCGCTGGCCGAAGCCATCCCAGTCATTGATGATGGTCAGCCCGTGGGCATCACGTGGCACGAAGGCAATGAAGGGCCGTTGCTGCTCATCGACACCGGCCACCGGCACGATGTGGGCAAACAACGCACCGGTGCAGTAAGCCTTTTCACCGTTGAGCCGCACACGGTCACCGTCAAACTGCACGCGGGTTTCAAAGGCGGTGACCTGCTTGCTCTTGGCCTCGGAAAACGCGTTGCCGAAGCGGTAGCCGGCCAAGACCTTGGCAAAGTAGGCCTGCTTCTGCGCCTCGCTGCCGGTCAGCAGCAGGTTGTTGACCACGCCGAAATGGTTCTGCGGCAGTTGCCCCAGCGACGGGTCGGCGGCCGAGACCGTGGCGATCACCTCGCTCACCGTTACCCAGGACACGCCCGCGCCGCCGTAGGCCTGGGGCACGGTAATGGCCCATAGGCCGCTCTGGGAAAAACGCTCCAGTTCATCCCAGGGCAAGCGCCGCAGCCGGTCACGCTCCACGGCTTCGCGGGCAAAGTCTTCGGCCAGGTGCCGGGCCACCTCGATGGCCTCGGCGTCGCTGCGGATCACCCGGGCCGGTTCCCGGGGCGCCGCGGCAATACGGCCAGCGGCTTGGGGGTGTTGATCAGTCATCAATGAGGTCCTTTCCGAGGGCAATGGCTACCCGCTTTCACAAACCGGGCCAGGTTCACCCGTTCAATGCCCACGGGCACTCAATGCGCCTGGGCCACAGGCTCGGCACGCTCGCGGCGGCCACTGTGCTGATTCACTGTTGCTGTACCAACAGTGGCCGCCGGCGAATTGAAACAGCCCAGTGCCAGGGTCATCAGTTGGTGGATACGCCCCAGGGACAAGCCCAGGCGCAGGCTGATCTGCGCATAGGTCATGCCCTCCAGCTGGCTGTGCACGAACACCGCCTTGGCCTGCCCGGACAGGCCATCGAGCCGGCGGTCTATGGCGGTCAGGCTTTCGACCAGCATCAGTTGCTCCTGGGGCGAGGCATGCAAGTGTTCAGGGCCTTCGCCCACTTCGTCCAGCCAGGCCTTTTCCTGATCGCGGCGGCGCCAGCGCTCGTACAGCAGGCGTTGGGCGATGGTGGTCAGCAGGGCGCGCGGTTCGCGAATGGCGCCGGGGTCGGGCAGCATCCAGACCTTGAGAAAGGTCTCCGCGGCCAGGTCTTCGGCACTGTGGCTGCAGCCCGTACGGTAGGCAAGCCGGGTGCACAGCCAGGCGTAGTGTTGCTGGAAAATCTGCCCGATCAGTCGGGTCTTGAGTACTGCGTTCGAATCCATAGGTCCATCGTCTTCATGGACTGCACACGCCAACGGACGAGAAGGTGGTGGGCCTGCCGGGTTGAGGTTGACCTGCGTCCTGCAGGTGCCGCCAGTCTGCCCCAGCCCGAGGCACGGGATAAAAGAACAAAAAACCTGATAATGACGCTATTTGATTATAAAAAAATGTACATGTTCTAAGGGGCAAACCAAACAATCTAGAACACCACTGAAAACTTTCCCCTCTCGTTGCTCAAGGTGCTCGAGGAGCTCGCTCCCCGAGGCCACGCCAGGCCTTGTCCCCTATTGCCATTGCCAAGGACAGACAATGACCCTGCCCTCTCGTAAATTTCTGCCATGGCCCACCAGCCAGGCCCCTTGCCTGCTCGGCGGCCTGTTGCTGGGCAGCTTGTTCGCCGACCCCGCGTGGGCGGCGGACGACACCGCCACCGAACCACGCCTGGACAAGGTGGAAGTGGTGGGCGCGCGCGTCACCGAGGCCAGCGCGGCCATCGGCGAAGACAAGATCAGCAATACCCTGGCCATTTCCCACCAGGCGCTGTTGTCAGCCCCTGCCGGCACCTCGGGGCTGAAGATGCTGGAGAACCTGCCGGGTTTCAACGTGCAGGTCAACGACGCCCTGGGCCTGTACGAATTCGGCAACTCGGTATTCGTGCGCGCCTTCAACCTGCAGCAGATCGGCTTCTCCATCGACGGTGTGCCCCTGGGGCGTACCGACCAGTTCGGCGGCAGCCCTATCTACCGCTACGTCGACAACGAGAACACCGAGCGGGTCACCGCTTCCACCGGGGCCGGTGACGTGTCCCAGGCGGGCTATGCCTCCCTGGGCCCGTACGTGGATTATCAGACCAGCAACCCCACCCCCACGCCCGGGGCCAACGTCTCCTATACCCTGGGCAGCGACAGCCTGCGGCGCAGTTTCGTCAAGCTGCAGAGCGGCGAGTACCAGGGCCTGTCGGCGTACGTCAGCCGCTCGAAAATCGACGGCGACCTGTGGCGCGGGCCGGGAACCATCGACCGCGAACACATCGAGGCCAAGGTGCGCTACCGCTTCGGCGACCACAATGAGGTGTGGCTGCGTTCGGTGTACAACTCGTTCTACGACTACGACTCGCCGTCCATCACCCTGGCTCAGTACCACGGCACCGCCAACGACCCGTTCGGGCGCTCGGGCCGCGACTTCGCCTACCTGGGCAGCGTGCCCACCCTGGCCGAAACCGTGCCGGGGGTGCGCTACAGCAACCCCAACTACAACCAGTACTACAAGCAGGCGGTGAACCAGCGGCGCGATACCCTGACCAGCCTGGGCGGCACCTTCGAGATCAGCCCGGACCTGACCAACTACACCACCCTGTACTACGAGGCCAAGAAAGGCTTCGGCGTGTCTCCCGAGTCCTACGCCACTTCACTGGCCTTGCACAACGCTGAAAGCAATGTCGCCGGGCTGTATGAGCCCAATGGCGTGCAGTACGGCCTGTCGTCCCTGAGCGGCCACCGCTTCGGCGGGCTGACCGGCCTGCGCTGGAATACCGGCCAGCACGAAATCGACACCGGCCTGTGGGCCGAGACCGACGTGTTCAACCGCCAGCAGGCGCGCTACAACCTCAGCGACGGCAGCCCCGACGGCGAGCCCCTGCTGGATGAGCCGGTGCACTTGCAGGGTGACTTCACCTCCACGCGCAACTCATTGCAATTTCATGTGAAAGACACCTGGTCCCTGCTGGACGAACGCCTGCGCCTGCAATACGGCTTCAAGAGCCTGCACCTGGATTACCGCATCGAGGGCTACCGCAACGCGGGCGACTACATCAACGAGCGCCAGCCGCGCCTGAGCACTGAATGGAACGACGCGTTCCTGCCGCAGGTGGGCCTGGTGTACAACCTGACCGGTGACAGCCAGGTGTTCGCCTCGTACTCGGAAAACATGGCCCTGCCCCGCGGCGCCGATGACATCTACCGTGCCGGCAGCCCATCGGTACCAGCGCCCGAGGCGGAGCGCTCGAAGAACTACGAAGTGGGCTACCGCCTCAACCACCCCACCTTCAACGCGGCCTGGGCGCTGTACCGCACCGACTTCGACAACCGCCTGCAGTCGTTCGCCTCGCCGGTACCGGGCAGCAGCCAGGTTGAAACCTACTACCAGAACGTCGGCAAGGTGGTGGCCTACGGCAGTGAGCTGAGCGGCCAGTGGAAACCCCCGCTGCTGGGCAGCAAGGTGGTGTTCAACGGCAGCGCCACCTACAACAAGTCCACGTTCAAGAACGATGCCGCGGGCCTGTCCCTGCGCGGCAACGACGTGCCCGACAGCCCGCGCTGGATGGCTCAGGCCGGGGTCACCTACGAGCTGGCGCCCTGGGCGTTGCTGAACTTCACCGGGCGTTTCACCGGCGAGCGCTACAGCAACTTCACCAACACCGAATCGGTGCCCGGCTACACCGTGTACAGCGCCTACCTGGACCTGGGCGGCCAGCAAGTGCACTACGGCCCGCTGAAGAACGTGAAGCTGCGCTTCAACCTCGACAACCTCTTCGACAAGGACTACCTGGGCTACATCTACACCACCAGCGACGGCGCGGCATCGTACCGCCCCGGCTCGCCACGCACCTTCCAGACCACCCTGAGCATGGAGTTCTGATATGCACCTGCGCCTTTGCGCCCTGACCCTGGCCTTGCTGCCCTGGCTGGCCCACGCCGATGACACGGTAGTGAGCCCCGCCACCCTGGCCTTGCACCAGCGCTTGCTGGTGCTGGACAGCCACCTGGATACCCCCCTGGACCTGACCCGCCCCGGCTGGGACATTACCCAACGCCACGACTACCGCCAGGACGGCAGCCAGGTGGACGTGCCGCGCATGATCGAAGGCGGGCTGGACGGCGGCTTCTTCGCGGTATACACGCCTCAGCAACCGCTGACCGATGAAGGCCGCGCGTACGCCAGCGCCTACGGCCTGGCGACGTTGACGCGCATCCGCGACATGATCGACCGCAACCCGGACACCTTCGCCCTCGCGCTCACCCCCGAAGACGCCCGGCGCATCGCCGCCCAAGGCAAGCGCGTGGTGTTCATCAGCATGGAAAACGCCGAGCCGCTGGCCGCCGACCCTGCCCTGCTGAACACCTACTACCGCCAAGGCCTGCGCATGCTCGGCCTGGTGCACTTTGCCGACAACGAACTGGCCGACTCGGCCACCGCGCTCCCGCACTGGAAAGGCCTGAGCCCGGAGGGCCGGCAATTGGTGACCCAGGCCAACCGCCTGGGTATTCTGCTGGACGTGTCCCATGCCAGCGACGCGGTGTTCGACCAGATACTGGCGCAGTCCACCGCGCCCATCATTGCCTCGCACTCCAGCAGCCGCGCGGTCAACCCGCACCCGCGCAACCTCGATGACGCGCGCCTGCGTCAACTGGCCGCCAAGGGCGGGGTGGTGCAGGTCAATACCTACAGCGATTACCTGGTACCGCTCAAGCCCAACCCGGAGCGCAACAAGGCCCTGGCCGCCCTCGGCGCACGCTTCCACAACCTGGCCGCGCTGAGCCCGGAGCAGAGCCATGCGCTGTACCAGGATTACCACGCCATCGACACGAAGTACCCGCAACCCAAGGCCGACCTGGACGTGTTCATGAAGCACCTGTTGCACATTCTGCAGGTGGTGGGGCCGGAGCATGTGGGCATCGGTGCCGACTGGGACGGTGGTGGTGGCGTGACGGGGCTGGAGGACGTCAGCCAGTTGCCGAAGATCAGCCAGCGCCTGCTGGACGCCGGCTATAGCGAGAAGGACCTGGCCAACATCTGGGGCGGCAACCTGCTGCGCGTGCTGCAGGCGGCGCAGGATGGGGCGGCCAAAGGCTGACAGCGGGCCGGCCGCTACAGGGGCGCGTGCGCCGCGTCGGCGGCATGCGCCCAGGTTCGCACGTGCCGTTGCACGACCGGGCGCCAGCTCGGAAAGCGGACAACGCGGTCGACCGGGCGGGCCCCTTCCCGAGCTTCGCCCGGTCCCACAGGGTTGCCGTGGCCGCGTCGGCGATGCACGCGCCAGGCTTGCGCGTGCCGTTGTGGGACCGGGCGCCAGCTCGGGAAGCGGACAACGCGATCGACCTGGCGGGCCCCTTCCCGAGCTTCGCCCGGTCCCACAGGGTTGCCGTGGCCGCGTCGGCGATGCACGCGCCAGGCTCGCGCGTGCCGTTGTGGGACCGGGCGCCAGCTCGGAAAGCGGACAACGCGGTCGACCGGGCGGGCCCCTTCCCGAGCTTCGCCCGGTCCCACAGGGTTGCCGTGGCCGCGTCGGCGATGCACGCGCCAGGCTTGCGCGTGCCGTTGTGGGACCGGGCGCCAGCTCGGGAAGCGGACAACGCGATCGACCTGGCGGGCCCCTTCCCGAGCTTCGCCCGGTCCCACAGGGTTGCCGTGGCCGCGTCGGCGATGCACGCGCCAGGCTCGCGCGTGCCGTTGTGGGACCGGGCGCCAGCTCGGGAAGCGGACAACGCGATCGACCTGGCGGGCCCCTTCCCGAGCTTCGCCCGGTCCTACACGGTTTCCACGGCCCAGCGACCGTGAGGCCGCGTCGGCGGCATGCGCGTTCGTGATGCGGCGAGGTCCGCTTGTGTCTACGGGCGGATCAGGGGGTAACGGTCGGTAGCCTGGCCATTGATGTACAACGGCCGGGTTTCGCCTGGGCGCAAAGTGACGGCCAGGGCTTGCCAGGCCGGGCGGAAATCGCCGCGCTGGGTAATGGTCAGGTCGATGCGCTGGCTATCACTGCGCAAGGTCCAATCCAGCCATAGCGCATGGCCTTGCTGCCAGCCATGGCTTTCCCCGTCGTCCTCGAACAACTGCCCACGCCCTTCCCCGACGCCCGGCGCGGCGAACAGCAGCAGTTCGCGCTGGTCATCCCGGGCGACATCCACTGCCGCGCAACGCGCCGACAACGGCAAGGCAGCCCCCGCGCGCACCAGCAACGGCAACCGGTCCAGCGGGGCGTCGAGCACCACCGTTTGCCCGCCCGCATGCCACTGGCCGCTGTGGTAGTCGTACCAGCCAAGGTCATTACGCGGCAGGTACACCGCGCGGGCAACCTCGCCCTGGCTCACCACACTGGCCACCAGCACATCACGGCCAAGCATGAAGTCGTCGGTTTCCTCGAACGTGCGCTCATCGTGCTCATGGTCCAGAAAGGTCGGGCGCAGGATCGGCTCGTCATCGGCGCTGGCCTGCCACAACAGCGTGTAGAAGTACGGCAGCCACCGGTAGCGCAGGTTGATCGCGGCGCGAATCGCCGGTGTCACCTGGGCATGCATCCACGGCTCGTTGACGCTGTGGTCATCGTTCCAGGAATGGATGGTGAAACGCGGGTGCATCACGCCATTCTGCACCCAGCGCACGAACAGTTCGGCGTCGGGCCTGGCACCGCTGAACCCGCCAACGTCATGGCCGATGTTGTACAAGCCCGACAGGCTCATGCCCAGGCCCATGCGCGTGTTGTAGCGCAGGGTCTGCCAACTGGTGCGGTTGTCGCCACTCCAGGTTTGCACGTAACGCTGCATGCCTGCGCAACCTGAACGGGAAATCAGGTACGGGCGCTTGTGCGGGGCGAAGCGCTGCTGGGCCTGCATGGACGCGCGCATCATCAGCAACGGCATCACCGGGCGAATGAGCTTGATGGCGATGGGGCGCCCAAAACCGTGGCAGCGGGCGTCGCCGTCCCACACCTCGTACTCGTTGTTGTCGTTCCAGGTCGAGTCGATGCCCAGTTCCAGCAACTGCTCGGTGACATTGGCCTGCCACCAGGCGATGGTCGCGGGGTTGGTGAAGTCCAGGTGCGAACCTTCGTCGTCCCAGAACACCGAGCGCTCCGGCAGGTCACCTTCGGAGTCGGCAATGAACAGGCCCTGCTCGGCCACGCGGGCGTACTGCGGGTGGTCTTGCAGCAAGCACGGCTTGATGTTGGCCGCCAACTTCAGCCCGGCAGCGTGAAAGGCATCGCTCAGTGCGCGCGGGGCCGGCACCTTGTCGTGGTTCCAGTGGAACACGTAGCGCTTGTCGCCAATGGAGGTGTACCCGGAAGACAACTGAAACGAGTCGCAGGGAATCTGGTGTTCGCGGCACAGCTCGATGAACTTCAGCAACTGCTGCTGGGCATCGGGGGCGTCGGTGTAATGCATGGTGGAGCCGCTGTAACCCAGGCTCCACTTGGGCCCGAACAGGGTCTTGCCGGTCAGGCGCACGAAGGCTTTGGTGACGTCGAGCACGCGCGGGCCCAGGAACAGGTAATAGTCCAGGTCCCCGGCCTGGGCTTCGTAGCGGCGATACGGCGCATGGTAGTTGTCCAGTTCGTTGCCCAGGTCCAGCCAACTGCTGCTGAGGTTGTCGTAGAACAGGCCGAAGCTGACGCCGGCACGCCGGGTGATGGTGAACGGGATGTGCTTGTACAGCGGGTCGGTGCTGGCGGCGTTGTAGCCCATGGCATCGAGGTTGCGCATCTCGAAGCGGCGGCCACTACGTTCCAGATCACCGGTTTTCTCCCCCAGGCCGTAGTAATGGTCGTCGGCTTGGCGGCGCTGGTAGTGCGCGACACCCTGCCCGCCCGCGCCCAGCCAATAGGCGCTGGTGGGACGGTCGTCGGCGAGCGGCTGCCAGGTGTCGTGTTCGTCACGGTACTCCCACTGCAACCACAACGGCTGGTGCACGGTTACCCGCAAGCGCTCGGTGGCCAGGGTCACGCCGTGTTCGTGCTGGTCGAAGGTAAACGGCGGCAAGCCGAACCCTTCCAGACTCTCGCGGGGCCGGCCTTCCCAGGGCACATCCTGGTCGGGCGCGATGGACCAGGTACGGTCCAGGGTCAGTTCCCCCTGGCGCTTGACCAGCACGCGGAACATCGAGGTTTCCAGCACGTACAGGCAGAACAGATGACGGCCATCGACCTTCAGGGCCACATGATGCGGGCCTCGGTGCTCCAGCGTCCAATGCTTCAGGGTTTTCATCAGTCAGTCCCGTATTTCAGGTGGCAGGGGTAGCGGTGACGGCGCGCGCGGTGCGGCGCTCGGCAATGAACAGCACCATGAACAGGCAACCCAGCAGGTCGAAGAAGCCCATGGCGATAAAGATCGGGTTGAAGCCGAAGGTGTCGGTGGTCAGGCCGATCACCAGAGAGAACAGGAAGCTGGCGATCCACGCGCACGAGCCGCGCATGCCGTTGACCGTGGCCATCTGGCTTTTGTCGAAGGTCTCGACCACCAGGGCGCTGAGCATGCAGGAGATGATCTGGTGGCCAAAACCGCCGATGGAGATCAGCGCGATGGCCACGTAAGGGTCGCGCGTCAGCGCCACGCCGGCCAGCGACAGCATCAGCACCGCGCCGCTGGCGGAACTGGCCACCACCGCGTTGACCCGCGCACAGCCGAACAGGCGGGTGTACAGGCGGGTCAGGTAACCGCTGGCGACACTGCCCAGGTCGGCGGCCAGAAAAGGCACCCAGGCAAACAAGGCGATCTGCTTAAGGTCCATGCCACGCTCGTTGGCCAGGTACAACGGCACCCAGAAACTCAGTACGGCCCACGCCGGCTCCGCCATGAACGCAGGTATCGCGATACCGTAGAAACGACGGTTACCGAGCACCGAGCGCAAGGTGGGCAGTAAAGGTTGGCGCGGCAGCTCCGGTTCCTGGTCCTGAAGAATCAGAGCGCGCTCGCTGTCGCTGAGCCGTCCGTGGCGCTGCGGCGCCTGGTACAGCCACCACCACAGCACCACCCAGGTGGCTGCCAGTACCCCGGAAAACATGAACGCACCACGCCAGCCGAAGGACACATGGGCCATCACGATGATGGGCGGCGCCAGCATGGCACCCACCGAAAAACCGACCCCGGCCCAACCGGCCGCTACCGGCCGTTCCTTGCGCGGGAACCACTCCCCCAGGGTCTTGGCGGTCGCGGGCGTGGCTGCCGCCTCGGCGCCGCCCATGAAGAAGCGCAGCAACGCCAGTTGCAACCAGGTACCGACCCCGGCATGCGCCATGCACACCACCGCCCACACCGTGGCGCAGAGCATAAAGCCGACCTTGAGGCCCACCACGTCGATGAGCCAGCCACACAACGGCTGGAAGAAGGTGTAAGCCAACTGGAACGCACCTACCACGTACGAGTACTGCTGGGTACTCATGCTCAGCTCGGTCTTGAGCTCCGGCGCCAGAATGCCCAGGGAATTGCGGGTGATGTAATTGACCGTCACCCCCAGCAGGAAAAGGCCCAGCATCCACCAGCGCAGGTGCCTGACCGTGGCGCGAACGCCCACGGCTTCGCGAGTCACGCGTGTTTTCGTCGTCATGCGATTACCGATCACCCTGATTGTTTTTATTGGGCGGGGGGCGTTGTTCGGTGAGCCACCCCTTAGACATCATACAAGCCTGAAAGCAAGCACGGATGCCGGGTCGGACCAAAGCGCTATATCGCTATGAAACAGGAGGGAGAGCCATCGACAGATCCTTTGCTTTGCGGCCTAAGTTGTCGTACAAGTTAAAGGCACGGAAGGAGTGGCTGTCAATAGCAGAGCGTGGGGCGAGGGAGGTGAAGCGAAGGGGGCCTGATGTTCGCGACACCTGGTAGCGGCCTGGCGGCCGCTACAGGGCGCAGGGAATGACTCAGCAGGTGCAGCACATCATCGGCATGCCGTTGCAGCTCATCATCATCGGCATGCTGCAGTCGTTCATCATTTTCATCATCAGCGCACAGCAGTTCTTCATCATGTCCATGGTCATGCCAGGCATTGGCATCATCTTGCAGGTCATGGTGTCGCCCATCACCTCGCATTCCATGACGCACTTCATCATCGGCATCGGCATGCCCATCATCGGCATCGGCATCATCATGCCCATGGGCATGGCCATGGCGGCCTGGGACATGCACATCATCGACATGTTGCCGCAATGCATCATCATCGGCATGCCGCAGTTCATCATCATCTGCATCATTTCGCAGTTGTTGCGGAACATCGCCATGTCCATGCCAGCGGCAGGCTTCATGGTGCACATCATGCAATCTTCCATCATGTCGCAGGTCATGGTGGCCATCATCATCGGCATGCCCATCATTGGCATCATTGGCATGTTGGCGCTCATGGGCATCTGCATTGCGTTCATCATGGTGAAATCCTCTTTCAATTCGATAGGTGGGGAGAAGCTGGTGGGGGCGATTCTACGTATCGAACGGCCCTCGACAACGGTCCGGTAAAGCGCAAAAAACCGCTGCCAAGGCACGGTATAAGGCCCGTGTAACAACCAAGATAGACGCTAGCACATGGATTAAGGCGCTATGACGTCACCTGTCGACGCTTTGTGATCCAAACCGAAACCATCGATATTCCGCCAGACGATTAGCTAATACCTTTCGGAAATATTCGGTCTAAGCAGGGCGCAATCTTTTGCGCTCCCCCGGTACCCGTGGTTGCCGCTGCAGCATTTCCGGGGTCGAGAGCCGCCTGCGCGGCGCTTGATCTAACCATAGAACCACACGTTCCAAGCCCCACAGTGCCTTAGATATTTTCCGTGATATATTACGAAAAATATCTACCAGGAATGGATCTGCTCATGGCCAGGCACGCCACCCAACCACTCGACAAACAGGCCGTTACCCCGCGTTCAGGCAAGTCGCTGACTGAACAGGCGTACGCCGCCCTGCGCAGCCAGATCATCACCTGCCAGATGCCGCCTGGGCTGGAAGTGTCCGAGCAGGAGCTGTCCGAACGCCTGGAGATGAGCAAGACCCCTGTTCGCGAGGCGCTGATGCGCCTGTGCCTGGAAGGCCTGGTGGAGAGCTACCCGCGCCGGGGCTACCGGATTGCCCCGGTGACCATCAAGGCCATCAACGACTTGTTTCACATTCGCGCGGTGCTGGAAGGCGATGCCGCGGCGCTGGCCGCCCGCCATCTCAAGCCAGACGATTTCGCCGCGCTGGAAACCCTGGCCGATGCGTCCTACCGGCTGGAGGAAAACAAGAGCCGTGAAGATTTCGTCGACGCCAACCGCGAGTTTCACCTGGCCATCAGCCAGGCTTCTGGCAACCCGCGCCTGCATGCGCTGGTGGTCAGCCACCTGGAGGAAGGCGAGCGCTTCTTCCACCTGGGCGCCCAGGCCCGCGACATCAATTCCGAGACCAACCGCGAGCACAACGACCTGCTCGATGTACTGCGCTCAGGCGACCCCGATCAGGCCCGCGCCGTGATGAGCCAGCACATTGAAAGCACCCGCAAGGGCCTGCTGCAGTCATTGATGGCCGCCGAATACCCGGACATTTCCCTATGACCACTACCGCCCTCTCACGCCACCAGGTACTGATCAGCGCCGCGCAACTGGCCGCCGAGCTGGCCAGCGCCCAGCCGCCAGTCGTGCTTGCCGTGCACAGCCCGGACACCGACAGCGTGGTGCCCCGCGCCGAGCGTCAACGCATCCCCACGGCGCAGGACAGTGACCTGGCCGAAGACTTCGCCGCCCCCGGTGGCGGCCGCCTGGGCTCGCGCCCCCTGCCCACCCTCGTCGAGCTGGAACAGAAGGCGCGCGCCTGGGGCATTGGCCACGGCAGCACCGTGGTGGTGTATGACCACGATGGTGGGCTGCAGGCGGCCCGCGCCTGGTGGACCCTGCGCTGGGCCGGTGTGGCCCGGGTACGCCTGCTCGATGGCGGCTTCGACGCCTGGCAAGCCGCCGGCCTGCCCACTGAAAACGTTGCCGGGCCGGCCCCCGCCCGGGGCGATGTCACCCTCAGCGCCGGCCACCTGGCGCAACTGACCGCCGCCCAAAGCCGCCTGCTGGCCCGCGACGGTGTACTGCTGGACACCCGCATCGCGCCCAACTACCAAGGCGGCCCCAGCGTGGCCGGGCAGCCACCGCGCGGGCACATTCCCGGGGCGCTCAACCTGCCGGCCGCCGAGCTGCTGCAGGCCGACCGCACGTTCCTGGACAACGACGCCCTGCGCGCCCGCTTCCTCGCCCTGGGCGTGGATGGCACGCGCCCGGCGGGGGTGTACTGCGGCGCCGGTGTATCGGCCGCGCACGCCATTCTTGCGCTGGCCTGCATCGGTGTTCAGGCACCGCTGTACGTCGGTTCCTGGTCGGCCTGGAGCGCCGACCCCGAGCTACCTGTTGCCCAGGGCTCGCAGCCCGGCTAGGGGCTGAACCTTGCTGTACCACCCAACCCGCGCGGCAACCACGACGCGGGACGGGTTTCTGCGCCCAGATGACCCTACACAGGAAAAGGGAGCTTTTAAACGTTCCGTTGCACCTTTAGGGGAGTTACACCTTCATGAAGCCAACCGGCTCCGGTCTTTCCAGGACCACCACACTGGGCTTGCTGCTGTGCGCCATCAACACCCCGGCCGCGGCACTCGCCGCCCAGGCGAGCAGTGACGACAGCACCAGCAGCGCCGACACGCAACTGCAGAAAGTCGTGGTCACCGGCACCCGCCAGACCGGCCGCACCGTGGCCGAGTCCCTGGCGCCGATCCAGGTCATTTCCAGCAAGGAGCTGCAGTCCAGCGGCTACTCGGACATTGGCAGCGCACTGAGCGCGCTGCTGCCCGCGGTGACCTTCCCGCGCTTCAACCAGGGCGCCGCCGGCCTGCAGCGGCCGTTCATCCTGCGCGGGCTGTCGCCCAACCAGGTGGTGGTGCTGGTGGACGGGGTGCGTTACCACACCTCCGCCACCGTCAACCTCAACAGTGACCTGGCCCGCGGCTCGGCGCCTGTTGACGTGGCGTCGATCCCGACGTCGGCCATTGACCACATCGAGGTACTCACCGACGGCGCCTCGGCCCAGTACGGCTCCGACGCCATCGCCGGGGTGGTCAACATCATCCTCAAGCACGGTGCCACTCCTGGCGCCAACACTATCGAAGCCGAGTTCGGCAAGACCAAGGAAGGCGACGGTATCCACCGCAGCCTGGCAGGCAGCTACGGCCTGGACATCGGCACCGACGAACACCCCGGCTGGGCACGGCTCTCGTTCAATGCGGCGAACCTCGACGGCACCAACCGCGCCCAGTTCGGCGACCAGAACGCCCAGACCGCGGCGGCCGATGGCGGCTATGCCTACCAGAACCGCGGCGACTCACCGGAAACCGACTACCAGGGCGCGCTGAACTTCCAGTACCAGCTGTCCCCGGACATCACCACTTACGGGAACGTGATTCTGGGCCAGCGTGAAGAAACCACCTACGGTAACTACCGCACCCAGAACAACAGCCGCAACATCAAGGCCATCTACCCCAACGGCTACCTGCCCGAACAGGTGGTGACCAGCAACGATTTGCAGACCACCCTGGGCTTCAAGGGCCACAACGCCGCCAACTGGGACTGGAAAACCTACGCCAGCTACGGCGAGAACGAGGTAAAACTCAACGCCTGGAACACCCTCAACGTTTCCTACTACAACAGTTACGGCTACAGCCCTACCCACTTCTACCTGGGTAAATACACCTCCACCGACGCCCAGGTGGGCACCGAATGGAGCAAGGAGTTCAAGCTGGGCTTTCTGCCCAACCCGTTGTCCTTTACCTGGGGCGCCGGCGTGCACCGCGAGGGCTACAAGATCGGGGCCGGCGAGCCGTCGTCCTATTACGCGCTCAACGGCTCGGCGGCCGGTGCGCAGATCCGCACCGGTACCACCCCGGACCAGACCGGCAGTTGGAGCCGCGACAGCCTGAACACCTTCGTGGACCTGGAAACCGACCTCACCGACAAGCTGTCCGTAGGGCTGGCGGGGCGTTACGAGGACTACAACGAAGGCGTGGGTTCCACCTCTTCGGGCAAGCTCTCGCTGCGCTACCAGTTGACCAATACCCTGGCCCTGCGCGGCACCCTGTCCAATGGTTTCCGCGCCCCGTCCCTGGCTCAACAGCATTACCAGTCCATCAACACCAGCATCGTCAACCAGCAGTTGACCCAGTCGGGCACCTACGCGGTGGACAGCGCCGCCGCGCGCGCCCTGGGCGCACAGGACCTGAAGCCGGAGAAATCCAATAACCTGAGCCTGGGCCTGGTGTGGTCGCCGACCAAGGACTGGGACCTGACCGTCGACGCTTACCAGATCACCATCGACAACCAGATCCTGTATTCCGACAAGATCCTGATGCCTACCGGTTCCGCCCTGTCCGACTACTTCAACGGTACCGTGCCGGGCCAGCAGGTGACCGCCGCGCAGTTCTTCGTCAACGCGGCCAAGACCCAGACCCGCGGCATCGACCTGGTCAGCAGCCACCGTTTCGACCTGCAGGAATTCGGCAAGCTGAACCTGTCGGCCAGCGCCAACTACAACAAGACCCGGGTGCTGTCGATCAACAACAGCAACAGTGTGCTCAGCCAGTACTCGCCCTCGTCCCAGCTGTTCGGGCCGGGTAGCCAGAGCCTGCTGACCGACGCCACACCACGCACCAAGTACTCGCTGACCGCCGACTGGAGCTATGACCGCTGGAGCGTGATGGTCAACCAGACTCGCTATGGCGCCGTGACCCGCTCGCCCTCCTCCTACCCCTACGCGGCCGGGATCGAGCCACAGCGCTATGCCGCACGCTGGATCACCAACGCGTCGGTCAGCTACCGCCTGGGCAACTGGACCCTCACCGCCGGTGCCGACAACCTGTTCGACCAGTACCCCAGCAAAGTCAAATCCAGCAACGACCAGTACCTGCGCAACGAGCTACCCTACGACACCGGCCTGTCGCCCTACGGCGCCAATGGTGCGTTCTACTACACCAAGCTGAACTACACGTTCTGACCCCACCGGGGGTGGTGGCCAAGCCGCCGCCCCCGCCGACGAGATTGCCCGCATGACTCACGATTTTGACCGCCTGTGGGACCGCCACCACACCGGTAGCCGCAAATGGGCGCAATACGGTCCGCAGGTGCTGCCCCTGTGGCTGGCCGACATGGACTTCGCCGTGGCACCAGCCATTGTCCAGGCCCTGGGCGAACGCCTGCAGCATCCGCTGCTGGGCTACAGCGTGGCCCAGGACGAGCTGCGCCAGACCCTGGTTCGCCACATGGCCCAGGCCTATGACTGGACCATCGACGCCCAGGACCTGGTGTTCCTGCCTGGCGTCGAACCCGGCATCAGCATGGCCCTTAAGGGCCTGGTGGCTCCGGGCGCGGGGGTGGTGGTGCAAACCCCCAACCATCAGCCACTGCTGTCGTCCCCCGGGTATTGGCAACAGACGCCGGTGCAACTGCCATTCGAAGCCGACGGTAGCGTCGACCCGGCGCGCCTGGCCAGCGCCACCCGCGGCGCCGGCGCGTTCCTGCTGAGCAACCCGCACAACCCGCTGGGCAAGGTCTTCGAGCGCGATGAGTTGCACGCCATCGCCGACGCCTGCGTGGCCAACGACCTGCTGCTGATCAGCGACGAGATCCATGCCGACATCCTCTTCGACGGCCGTCGGCATACCCCCATCGCCGCCCTGGGGCCGCAGATCGCCCGGCGCACGGTCACCCTGATGTCAGCCAGCAAGGCCTACAACATTGCCGGGCTGAAGACCGCTTTCGCGATCATCCAGAACCCCGAGCTGCGCCAGCGCTTCAACGCCAGCCGCCAAGGCATGGTCGACAGCGTCAACGTGCTGGGCCTGGTGGCCACCCAGGCCGCCTACGCCCAGGCCGGCGACTGGTTGCAACAGGCCAATGCCTACCTGCAAGGCAACCGTGACTTCCTCGTCGCACAACTGGCCCGGCGCTTTCCCGGCATCCACTTGCACAGCCCCCAGGGCACCTTCCTGGCCTGGCTCGATTGCCGGGCGCTGGAGCTGGGTAACCCCCAGCAGTTCTTCCTGCAGCAGGCCAAGGTTGCCCTCAGTGACGGCCGGGACTTCGGCCCAGCCGGCGCTGGCTTCGTGCGGCTGAATTTCGGCTGCCCGCGGGCCCTGCTCGCCGAGGGCCTGGACCGCCTGCAGGCCAGCCTGCAGGGCCGCTGAATGAAAGCCCCTGCCCCGTTGCTGCAGGTCAGCGACCTGCACACCTGCTTCCACAGCCGTCGCGGCCCCCTCACCGTGGTGGCCGGGGTCGACCTGGCCGTGTACCCCGGCGAAGTGGTGGCGCTGCTGGGTGAGTCCGGCTGCGGCAAGAGCGCCACTGCCTTGTCGCTGATGGGCCTGATCCCACCCCGAAGCGGCCAGGTGAGCCAGGGCCAGATCCTGTTCAATGGCCAGGATTTGCGCCAACTGCGCCGTCGCCAGCTCGACGAGGTGCGCGGCCGCGACCTGGCGATGATTTTTCAGGACCCCATGAGCGCCCTCAACCCGGTGCTTAGCATCGGCCGGCAACTGCGCGAAACCCTGTGCCGGCACCTGCCGCTGGATGCCCGGGAGGCCGAACAGGAGGCTTTGCGCTTGCTCGCGGAGGTGGGCATTCCCCACCCCGCCGATTGCCTCAAGGCCTACCCTCACCAATTGTCCGGCGGCCTGTGCCAGCGGGTAATGATCGCCATGGCCGTCTGTTGCAATCCGCGCCTGCTGATCGCCGATGAGCCCACCACCGCCCTGGACGTGACCGTGCAGCGCCAGGTCATGCACCTGCTGGACGGCCTGCGCCGGCGCCGGGCCATGGCGTTGCTGTTGATTACCCATGACCTGGGGGTGGTGGCCCAGTATGCCGACCGGGCCCTGGTGATGTACCTGGGCCAAGTGGTTGAACAGGGCCCGGTGCAACGGCTGTTCGAACGCCCGGCCCACCCCTACACCCGTGCCCTGCTGGCGTCGATGCCCGACATCGATGCCAGCCCCGCACGCCTCCCGGGCCTGGCCGGGCAGGTGCCCGACCTGCACCAGCGCCCGGTGGGCTGCGCCTTCGCCGCGCGCTGCGGCCACGCCGATGACCGCTGTCGGGCCGAACGCCCGGCGCTGACCGCGCTGACGGCCACGCGCCAGGTGCGCTGCTGGCACCCCTTGACCGAGTCCGCCTGATGAGCAATCCCCCCCTGTTGCAGGTCCGCGACCTGCGTAAACACTACACGCGCCCAAGCCGTGGCTGGCTCGCGCCGCCCGTGCACCACCGGGTGGTCGACGGCCTGGACTTCGACCTGGGGGCCGGCGAGACCCTGGGCCTGGTGGGCGAGTCAGGGTGTGGCAAATCCACCACCGGCAAACTGGTGATGCGCCTCACACCCGCCAATGGCGGCCAGGTACGCCTGGACGGCGTCGACCTCCTGAGCCTGCCACTGAAACAGTTCAACGCCTGGCGCCCGCAGTTGCAGATGGTGTTCCAGGACCCCGGCGGTTCGCTGAATCCGGTCTATACCGTCGCCCAGTCCCTGGAAGAACCACTCAAGGTGCATGCTCCGCACCTGAGCGCCAGCGATCGCCGCGACCGGGTGGCCGAGTTGCTGCAGCAGGTCGGCCTGGCCAGCAGCCACGGGCTGCGCTACCCCCATGAGTTTTCCGGTGGCCAGCGCCAACGCATCGCCATTGCCCGCGCCCTGGCCCTGCAACCGCGACTGATCGTGGCCGATGAGCCCGTGTCGGCACTGGATGTGTCGGTACAGGCCCAGGTGCTCAACCTCATGCAGGACCTCAAGGAACGCCACGGCCTGGCCTACCTGTTCATCGCCCACGACCTGGCGGTGGTACGGCACATGAGCCAGCGGGTCGCAGTGATGTACCGCGGCCGTATCGTCGAGAGCGCCCCGTGCGAGGCGTTGTACCGCACGCCCCTGCACCCCTATACCCGCTTGCTGCTGGAGTCGGTGCCCCGGCTGCGGGGAACGCCGACCACCGCCGTCGTGGCGATGCCCCAGGTACCGAGCGGGCCGGATGCCTGCGCCTTTCACGACCGCTGCCCACGGCGCACCGCCCGCTGCGCCGAAGCCGCCCCGCTACTGCGCGAGGCAGCGCCGGGCCATAGCGTGGCGTGCCACCACCTGTGATCAGCCGGCGTTGACCACCACGCGGAAACCGTTGCCACGCCAGTAACCCTCAGGTTCCAGGCTGCCACGGTAGGTGCAGCAGGCCTTCCACGCCGGACTGGAGAAACAGCCGCCGCGCAGTACCCGGCGCACCTCGGCCGGGGCGTCCGGGGCTTCGCGGCCATCTTCCGCGTAGGGGTAGGCAAACCGGGGCGTGGCCATGTCCTCGCCCCACAACGTGGTAGTCCATTCCCAGACCTGCCCGCACAAGTCATCGCAGCCCCACGGCGAACGGCCAGCGGGGAACAGCCCCACCGCGCAAGTATCGTTGAGCGCCGCTTCTTCGCCATTGCCATGGTCGGGTGCCCAAGGGCCAGCCCAGGGATAGACATCGGCCTCTACCGACTCGGGCTGCGGGCCGCGGGCCGCGTATTCCCACTGCGGCTCACTGGGCAGGCACACCGTGTCGGTGGCAGCGATACGCCCTTGCGCCCGCCACTGCGCCGTCAACCAGGCGCAGTAGGCCATGGCGTCATGCCAGGTCAGGTCGACGGCCGGGGCATTGGCGCGCTCAGGCAAGCGGCCCTGCTCGCTGCGCCAGGGGCGGCCGGTGGCGGCGACAAAAGCCAGGTAATCCCGGTTGCACACCGGGTAGCGGCCGATCCTGTACGCGGCCATGGGCATCTGGCTCACCGGGGCCGAGTTGGCATGGCGCAGCGAGCCCAGGGTCAGGGTGCCCGCGGGCACTTCTACCAGTGCCTGCAAGTTGCGTGGGTCGCCCCAGCGCGCCAGCCATTGGGCAGCACTGACCCGCGACGCCAGGGGCTCGCGAGCGGTTTCAACCACGGCCCGCAGCGCTGCCAGCAGCGTCTGGCGCGCAGTTGCCGAGGGTGCTGGCACCTGCTGGTGCAAAGCGCAGGCCAGCAACACTCCGGCCGCGCCGGCCGCAGGCAAGGCGCTGATCAGGTCATCAACCGGCACACCGGCCCTCAACCGCTCCAGGCCCAGATACAGCAGCGGCTCGGCCCAGCGCTGTGGTTCGCGGCGCAGGTGTGCGGCCAACACCTGGCCATCAGCCTCACGCCACCGCCCCACCGAGAGCAGGTCCAGAACGTAGCGGCTGCGCAGCAGGGTGGTATCGCCAGCGGCCTGGGCGCCGCGTTCGGCCAGAACCAGTTCGCCAGACGCGTCGCCCACCCCCAGCGCCAGGGCAAACGCTGCCGGCCGCGACAGCAGAGGGGCGTCGCCGCGGGCCGCGAAGGATTCGGCCAGGGCCGGCCAGCGCTGGGCGATGAACGCCCGGCGCTGCTCGGTCTGCAATGGCAACAACCCGTGCCGTTGCCACTGCGCCGCCAACCCCCACTCGCGGCACGGCTCGCTGCGGCCCAGCAACAGCATGCGTAGCCGCGGGAAAACCATCACATAAGGGGCTGCCTGGGTGAAGAACGCCTCGGCTTGCCAATGTTCTGCACCGTCGATGATCAAGGTAACGGTGTACCCGGCCTCCAGGGCCGCCAGCGCCAGGCCACCCTCCTCGGCCAGCAGGCTGCTCAGCGTCACGGGGGCAGTGACCTGGTGGTACACCGGCAACACCGCCTCATCCCTCGCCAGATGGCTGAGCAGATGCCGGGCGAGGGTGCTCTTGCCACTCCCGGCCGGGCCGTGCAACAGCAACAGCGGCGCCTCGTCCACCAGTTGCGCGGCGCTGAAGTACACCGGCGGGGTCTTCTGCTGGTCGGCGACGAACGCGCGCAAGCCCTTGGCCGCGCGGTCCTCATGGGTGTAGTCGAGCAGTAGCGGTACGTACCCGTCGGCCAGCGCCACCGGCTGCCCCGCTACCCGGTACAGCGCCTCGTCAGCGTCCCGTGCCTGGCAGCGCGCGCGCCACAGGCCCAGCCGTTGAGCCAGGTTCATCGGAACAGCTCGGCCACGGCCGGGTTGTGAAAGCGCTGGATCTCCAGGGCATACCCAGCCGGGTCCTCAAAGAAGAAATGCTCACAGTACGTACCTCGCAGGATCGGCGACAACCCCGCCACGCCTTTGGCCTGCAAGCGCTGGTGCCAGCCTTCGACATCCTCGTCCACTAGGGTCAGCAATACTGCGCTGCGGGGTTGAGCCTTGAGGTGGCCACGCTGGCCGTCGACGATGCCGAAGTAACTGTGCTCGCCCAGGCGGTAGATGCGGGCCACGCCCTGGTCCAGCACCAGCTCCAGGCCCAGCACCTGCTCGTAGAACTGGCTGATGGGCGCAAGGTCGTCGTAGTAGAAAAAGGTGATCGGGTAACGCGATGCCATGGTCGTCAACTCGTGTGCGGGAAGGGTTGGTCAGGGGTGAATCAGCAGGTCGCCCTTGGCCCCCAGGGCCAGGCCAGGCAAGCCTGGGCGAACTCCGGCCACCACCACCGGGTGGAACAGGTACAGCCACGGCGGGTTGTGGTTCAGGCGGCGCAGGCACTGGCCGTAGGCCTGGGCACGCAGCCGCGCATCCAGGCACTGGTTGGCCTTGAGGATCAGGGGTTCGAGGACCGGATCGTGGTAGCCCTGCCACCAACTGCCGCGCACCTGGCTGGAAATCTTGTCGTTGAGCACCCGGAAAGTGCTGTGGGGCGAGGAGTCGAAGATAGCCACGTCGCCCATCTGCTTGCGGCCGATCTGACGGGCGTACTCGGGGCGGTCGGTCTGAGCCTCGATGCGCCCGCGCAGGCCCACGGCCTGCAAGGCGTGCAGCACCTGTTCGGTGATCTGCAGGGCTTTTTCCGGCATGTATTCAGGGCTGCGCAACACGATCTCGGCGTTGCCGCCCACCTGGTCGAGCAAGGCCCGGGCCTTGGCCGGGTCATGGCTGATGGGCGCGATGCCGGCCTCGACGAAGCCGTTGTGCCAGGGGCTGACCACCGTGGCGGCCGGCTGGCCCAGGCCCTGGAACAGATCATCGATGATCGCCTGCGCGTTGACCGCGTGGTTCACCGCCAGCCTTGCCAGGGGGTGCTGGAACAAGCCGTCCGCGGCGTTCAGGTACTGCATCACCGACAGCGTATTGAGCTGGCGCAGCCAGGTCCAGGGCGCCCGGAAGTCCAAGGGCCGCTCACAGCGTTCCAGGTGGGTGGCGACGTCCACATCGCCTGTGATCAGCCATTCATGGCGGGCCTGGGCGTCGGCGCAGGCGCGCAGTACCAGATACCGAGGCCCCTCGCCCGCGGCCACCCGTTGCAGGCATGCCTGCTGGCCGGCGGTGAACGCCGTGACCCGGTAAGGCCCGGTGCCCAGCACCGGTGCCTGCTGCTCATCGAAGCGGCAAATGAAGAACTCCGAGAATATCTCCAGAATATCCGCCACCGGCGTCTCGCACTGCATGCCCAGGGTGGTATCGCCCAAGGCGCTGAACCGAACCTCGCTCAGGTAGCGGGCATACGCCCAGGGCATGCCGAAGGTATCGGTGGACTGCAGGATACCCTCGATGAAGGCCAGGATATGCTCGGCGCGGCAGGCCACGCCGTCGTGAAACCGCGCACCTGGGCGAATCTCGAAACGCCACTGACGGCCATCCGCCGATACCTGCCAACTGCCCAGCAGGCCGGGCGCCACCTGCCCGTTCTGCCAGCGGCACAGTGGCTCCATCACCAGGTTCTTCAGGGTCAGGATGCTGGTGTCGTCGGTGACACGGTGGGGTGGGAAGAAATCGACCTTTTCCAGGGCAATGGTCAGGGTCTCGGGGGCGGAACGTGCACTCATCGTGAACTCCGTGTCTTGGGGTTCGACCAGCTGGCCAGGGCGTCGCCGATCAGGTTGAAAGCCAGCACCGTGGCCAGGATTGCCAGCCCCGGCGCCAGGGCGATCCACGGCGAGCGGTCGAGGTATTGGAGGTTGGCGGCCAGGTCCGCACCCCATTCGGCCTGCGGTGCCTGGGCGCCCAGGCCCAGGTAGCCGAGGCTGGCGGTCTGCAGGATGGCGCTGCCCACGGCCAGGGATGCCTGCACCAACAGCGGCCCCAGGCCATTGCGCACCACGTAGTGCCAGAGAATGTGAGGGTGAGGCAGGCCCATGGAGATCGCCGCGTCCACATAGGGCCGCGCACTGATGCTCAGCGCCTGGCCGCGCGCCACCCGGGCGAAACCGGGGGCCAGGCTGATGGCCACGGCCAGCATGGCATTGACCAGGCTGGGGCCCAGGCAGGCGGCCAGGGCAATGGCCAGCACCAGCGAAGGAAACGACAGCAGCGCATCCACCAGGCGCATCATCAGCGCGTCAACCCAGCCACCGCAGTAGCCGGCCAGGGTGCCGAACGTGGCGCCCACGGTGAACGCCAGGGCCACCACCGCGCAGCCGACCGCCAGGGTATAGCGCCCGCCGTACAGCAAGCGACTGAGCACATCGCGGCCAAACAGGTCGGTGCCCAGCCAGTGCCGGGCGTCGGGGGCGACGAAGCGCTCGCTGACCGCCAGGGTATTGGGCCCGTAGGCCAGCCACAGCGGCACCACGGCGATGCCGACGAGAATGGCCAGCAGCATCAGCGCCCCGGCGACCGCCAGGCGGTTGGTGCGGGCAAAGTAAACCAGTTCGTGCATCAGTGCCCCCTGTGGCGCAAGCGCGGGTCCGCCACGCCGTAAAGCAGGTCGACCAGCAACGACACCAGCATGTACAGCAACGCGAACACCAGGGTGGTGCCCTGCAGCACCGGGTAGTCGCGGTTATGAATGGCATCGAGCATGAAGCGCCCTACCCCCGGCCAGGCGAACACGGTCTCGGTGAGGATGGCGCCGCCGAGCATGTCGGCGAAATGCAGGCCTATGACGGTAATGGCCGGCAGCAAGGCGTTGCGCAGGGCATGCACGCCCACCACCCGCCATTCGCCCAGGCCCTTGGCCCGCGCGGTACGCACGAAAGGTTCGCCCAGTGCTTCGAGCAGGCTGTTGCGCACATAGCGCGCCACCACCGCGGCCAGGAACGAGCCCAGCACCAGGGTTGGCATCAGCAGGTGCAGGCAGGCGTCCCAGGCCGCGGCAGGCTGGCCAGCCAGAAGGAAGTCGAGCGTGGCCAGGCCGGTGACCGGCTCGGTGATGTAATAAGGGCTGGTGCGCCCTGAAATGGGCAGCCAGCCCAAGTGAATGCTGAACAGCGTCTGCAGCATCAGCGCCAGCACGAAGGCTGGCATCGACACGCCCGCCAACGACAGCACGCGCAAGGCCTGGTCCAGCAGGCTGTCGACCCGCATGGCGGCCACCATCCCCATGGGGATCCCCACCAGCAGCGCCAGCAGCGTGGCCAGCACAGTCAACTCCAGGGTAGCCGGCAGACGCCGGGCGATCTCGGTCAGCACGGGCTGCCCGGTCTTCAACGACATGCCCAGGTCACCGTGCGCCAGGCGCCCCAGGTAGGCGCCAAATTGCACGTACAGCGGCTGGTCCAGCTGCAACTGGCTGCGCAGTGCGCTGATCTGCTGCTCGCTGGCGTCGGGCCCCAGCAGCGCCACGGCAGGGTCGCCAGGCAGGTTGCGGGCCAGGGTGAAGATCATCAGCAGCACCAGCACCAGCACTGGCACGGCGGTCAACAGGCGACGGCCGAGAAAACTGTTCACGGTGCGGGGCCCTCCTTGTACACCGACCAGTACTCGACCAGCGGCGGTGCGCTGTTGAGCGCCAGGCCCTGCACCTGGGGGCGCTTGAACAGGATGAGGTTGTTGCTGAACAGGTACACTGCCGGCACCCGCGCCATCAGCCGCTGCTGCAGCTGGCTGTACAGCTGCTTGCGCAGGCTGGCGTCGGCAACGCTGCGGGCCTGCACGATCAGGCCATCCAGCGCCGGGTCGGGCGGCATGCGAAATGTCATGGCCGAGCGCGCCAGGCTCGACAGATAGCCCTGGGTAATATGGGCATCGGGGTCGTTGTACCAGGGCTGGCGACCGTCCAGCGCGATATCGAAATGACCGGCCACGTGACGGGCGCGCAACAGCGAGAACTCGCTCTGCTCGATGCGCACGTCAATGCCCACTTCAGCGAAGTTGGCCTGCAGGAAGGTGGCCACGCTGGTCCACATCGCGCCCTGGAAACCATACAGGGTCAACTTCAGCCTGCTCGGCGGGTAACCCGCTTCGGCCAGCAGTTGCCGGGCCTTGGCCGGGTCATGGTGAAAGGCCGTGGCCTGCATGGCTGGGTCGAACGCCCAACTGGCCGTGGGCAGCGGCCCGTACACACGCTCCACGACACCACCGAGAATGCCGTTGACCAGGCCGTCGTAATCCACCGCCCAGGCCATGGCCTGGCGCACCCGCAGGTCGTGCACGGGGCTGTCGGGGTTGTCGTTGTTGAAGTCCAGTTGGCGGATGATCTGGCTGCGCGCCTGCACGACCTGCACTTTGTGGTCTTCGGCGAAGGCCTGAATGTCATCCGTGGGAATGGTGGCGAGTTGGCTGATGGGTGGGCTGACATCGACCCCGCCGTAGCGCAATTCCAGGCGCCGGGTGGAGGCATCGGGAATGACCCGGTAGACGAGCCGCTGCAAGCGCGCAGGGCCGCGGAAGTAGTCGTCGTTACGTTCCAGGATCAACTCGTTGTCCGGGCTGTAGCGGCGCAGCCGGAAGGCCCCGGTACCGCTGGGCTGCTGGCCCGGACGCAGGCCGGCGACCTTGACGATCGCCGCCTGGGGCTGGGCCAGCAGCGCCGCGAAGGTGGGCATGGGTTCAGCCAGGTCAATGCGCAGGGTCAGCGGGCCGGTCACTTCGATACGCTGAATGGCCCTGAAGCTGGCGGCCAGGAACGGGTTGAGCCGCGCGGCCCGGTTCAGGGACTGTTGCACCGCCTGTGCGTCCAGCGCCGTGCCGTCCTGAAACCGCACGCCGGGGCGCAGGGTCAGGCTCAGTTGACGGCCATCGGCGCTCAGCGCCCACTGGCTGGCCAGCCGGCCTTCCAAATGATCGAACGCCGGCGGCGCCCACGCCAGCAGAGTATCGAACAGGTTGAGGATGACTTCACTGCCTACAGGTTCCGCCTTGTTGGTGGCCGGATCCAGTCCCACCGGATCGGAGGGCACGGCTATGACCAGAGTCTGCAGTTGCGCCTTATCGTCCGGGGCCTGGCAGGAGGCCAGACATAGCAAGGCAAGAAATAACGCTAGACGGCGCAAGCAGAGAACCTCGGAAGGCGTGATATTCCTTGTAATATATCAGTGGGTGTGGGTGAAGGTTAAAGAGCAATAAGTGCTTAAGTTATAACGGAAATGGTTTTTTTCGGGGGGGGGCGTGGCTTGCCAGTTAGGTCTGTGAAATCACCTTGGCCGCCTTGTTGGTAGCAACACAGATTTGCAGTGAACCAACAAAGCGGACCAGGTGATGCCACAGGCATAACTGGCCCGAAACAGATGTGGGACCGGGTTTACCCGGGAAGCGCCGCGCGGGCGGCGCTCGATCTCAAGGGCAGCAGAAGAACCAAGCCATGCACCTATCAGCCCCAACCCGGTTGCAAGACGGGCCGATCGAGGGTTCTTCGATATTCCTCGCTGGGGATTGCGTCAGGGCCTCCAAGCGCCAGGCGATGGTGTTGTGGGGTTCTTGAGATCGAGCGCCGTCCGCACGGCGCTTCCCGGCCAAGGCCGGTCCCACATCTGTTTCGGGCCAATTTTGCCTGTGAGATCACCGCGACCGCCTTATTGGCACCCACACAGATCTGCAGTGAACCAACAAAGCGAATCAGGTGATGCCACAGGCATAACTGGCCCGAAACAGATGTGGGACCGGGTTTACCCGGGAAGCGCCGCGCGGGCGGCGCTCGATCTCAAGGGCAGCAGAAGAACCAAGCCATGCACCTATCAGCCCCAACCCGGTTGCAAGACGGGCCGATCGAGGGTTCTTCGATATTCCTCGCCGGGGATTGCATCAGGGCCTCCAAGTGCCAGGCGATGATGCTGTGGCGTTCTTGAGATCGAGCGCCGCCCGCGCGGCGCTTCGCGAGCAAGCTCTGCTCCCACATCTGTTTTCGGGCCAATTTTGCCTGTGAGATCACCGCGACCGCCTTGTTGGCACCCACACAGATCTGCAGTGAACCAACAAAGCGAATCAGGTGATGCCACTGGCATAACTGGCCCGAAACAGATGTGGGAGCAAAGCTTGCTCGCGAAGCGCCGCGCGGGCGGCGCTCGATCTGAAGAGCAACACAACACCATCGCCCAACACCCAACCCCTACACCGAAGCAGCCCGCAGCGCCCCCGCCCGCAGCAACCACCGTTGCCCCACCCACGACAACAGCATGGCTACCGCCAGGGCAACCATCACCGCCTGGTAGCCCTGCAACAAAGCCCCCGCCTCCGCCACCTGGGCGGGGCCTGTGTAGTGGTGCAACAGGCTGACGCCCAACGCCAGGCCCAGGCCTCCCCCCACGTTGTGCAAGGTCATCAGCGACCCTACCGCCACCGAACCGAACTGCTCGGGCACGGAGCTCACACCCAGTACGGTCGAAGGCCCCAGCAGGCACGCCCAGCCCAGGCCCATCACCGCAAACGCCGCCAGCACGTAGGCCAGCGAGGTGTCGGCGCTGAAGGCGATCTGCAACAAGGCCGACCCCGCGAACAGCAGCAGGCCGGTCTGGATCAACACTGCCGGGCCCTTGCGGTCCACCAGGCGGCCGACCCACGGCGACAGCAGCGCCACGCCCAGTGTGGTGGGCAATAGCAGCAGGCCGCTGGCCTGGGTGTCGGCACCGCGCACCTGGGTGAGGTACAACGGCATGACGAAAAACGCCACGCAGTAAAACACCGCCAAGGTGAAGCTGGCAGCCACGGCTGCCACAAAGCGCCGGTTGACGAACAGGTGCAGGTTGATCACCGGCGAAGCCACACGCAGTTCTACCCACACGAACAGCCCCAGCACCACCACTGCCACCGCCAGCAACCCCAGGCTCAGGGGCGAACCCCAGCCCCAGTTGCCGCCCTGCACGATCAGCAGCACCAGGCTGGGCAAGCCAATCAGCAGCAAGGCCGCACCGGCCCAGTCCAGCCGGGCGTCCTGCTCAGCGGCACGGGACTCGTCGACGTTGAGGGCAATCACCAGCAGGCTGAGCAACACGAACGGCACGTTGATGAGGAAAATCCACTGCCAGCCGAACGCCTGGGTCAGCACGCCGCCCAGTACCGGTCCCACGGCCAGGCCCACGCCGTTGAAACCAAATAGCACCCCGAAGGCTTTGCCCTGTTCCTGTGGCGCGAAGGCCTGGGCGACGATGGCCCCCGATGCCGTGTACAGCACCGCGCAAGCCAGGCCCTGGGCGACGCGCGCACCGATCAGCAGCCACGGCCCCGACGCCAGCCCCGCCACCAGCGAAGCCAGGCCAAACACCACCAGCCCCAAGGACAGCACACGCTTGCGGCCATGCAGGTCGGCCAAGCGGCCCACCAGTACCATGAAACTGGACATGGCCAGCAGGAAGGCGTTGATCACCCATTGCAGGGTATCGACCGACACGTCCAAATGCGCTTGCAGCGCCGGCAGCGCGGTGTTGACGATGGTGAAATCCACGCACCCCAGGAAGCTGGCGATGCTCACACCCGCCAGCGCCCACCACTTGCGGTGCTCGTTTGTTGAATGACTCATGGTTGACTCCAGACAAGGTCGGGGCGGCCTGCCGCCCCGACGCTATTCAAATGGCAAACGCGGCAGTGGCCCAGATCGGCCGGCCCACCGCGGGCACTGGCTGGTCAACGACGGCAGCGCGTTTCTTGAATTTCAACGACAGCCAGTGGCCATGCGCCGGGTGGTGCGGTTCGACGAACAACTGCCGCGTGGCCGCCATGGCACGGGTCATGGGCTGAGGGTAGACGACGAAGTCGATCCCCTGGGACGCCCACAGCGGCATGATGATCGGGCATTCCTCGATCAGGTAGTTCAGGCAGCGAAACCGGGCCTCTTCAAGGTCAGCCTCGGGGTCGCGCTTGTGCAGGCGGTCGAGGAACAGGCCAATGGTGCCGTTGACCTCCGCGCGGTAATCGCGGTTGTTCTCGTACTCGAACTGCACCCGGTCCAGCAGCGGCCGGTAACCAGGGTCGAGCAGGCACTCCTCCCAGCGCAGAATCCTGGTCACGGTGGCCAAGCGGTTGATCGCCCCCTGGTTGCGTTCCAGCCACTGCTCGCCCGAGGCGGCGCTGACCTTGTACACCTCCTCGTAACTGTAGTTGCTGAGGTTATGGCGCTGCAGGATATCGGCCACTGCGATGGTGCAGGAGGCAAAGCCCTGGCGGTTGACCAGGTCGATGGTGGCTTCGAACTTGCCACCCTCGTGGTAGTCCTGGCCGACGCTGATCAGCAGCAGGGCATGCTTGCCCCGGTAGTCATGGGAAAGGTCCGTCTCGAAGGCCGCTTTATAGGTAGCGCTGCTCATGGTCTAGCTCCAGAAGATCAGGGGGGATTGCTCGCCGAAATAACCGATGAAGCTGGACAGGGTTATGCGCGGCGATGTGTGCACGGGGCGTACGGCGTGGATGAAGCGTGGGTTGATGATGATCAGGTCGCCGTCCTCCGGGCGGGTGGTGAAGTCCGCGGGCCGCAGGCGGTCGCGGTCGATGCCGTAATGGCGGTCACTCTTGAGGGCCCGGTATTCGGGGGCCGTGGGGCGGATGTCCCATACCTCCAGCTCGCCACCCTGCTGGGGCACCTGCAGGTAAATGTTCACCGACAATTGCGCCTGCAGGTTCACCTGCAAATGCGCGGGCAAGTTCCACTCCAGCTTGTCGATGTGCGGGCACAGGTCGATGCCCGGCTCCTGGTAGCGACAGACGCCGGTAAAGCATTTCTGCCCGTCCACATCCAACAGGTGCGCGCCCCGCGGCCAGGCTTCGTCCAGGCGCAGGCGAAACTCGTCGATAGGCGACACATAGGGTTTGAACGCGTTGCGCACCCGCTGGATATTGGCCCGCGCGGCGTCGTGGTAGGCCTGGCGTACCTCGTCGGTCTTGACCTCGGCATAGGCGATACCCAACCGGGTGAACTCCCGGGCATGGCCCAGGGCTCCGCGCTCCGGATGGTCGAACAGCTGCGCGCGGGCCGCCTCCAGGCTCGGCTGGCTGACGAAGCCAGGAATGCGAATGCCATAGACGCGGTGCGCCAGCAGGTCCTGGATCAGTTGCGGTGCAAGCGCATCGGCGCTGATGGTAGCGAGCATTTACCTTCCTCCTTGGCAGTCGAACAAAGCCCCAATGCCGGGCTCAGTGGTCAAAACGGGTGTCGAAATACGCCGGGGCGTCGACGCGCCGGTTGATGATGTGTTCGTCCAGGTACAGGTCGGCCGCCGCCTGCAACTGGCTGATGACGGTAGCGTCGATGGCAATGCGGTGCGGTTTGGATTCCAGCGTGGACAGCCGGTGAAACTCGGCCGGCAGCCCTGTGTGCGCCGATTGCTGACTGGCGTAGGCATCGACATTGCGGTTGGCCCACTGGTAGGCGCGGTCGATACGCCCCAGCAGGTCGGCGATCAGCGCCTGCTTGCTGGCGATGGCCTTGTCGCTGGCGACGATCAGCACGTTGCCGGCGAACAGGTGCTCACCGCTGGCCAGCACGCGGGTGTGCTCCTGCAATTGCACCATGCTGGTGTAGGGGTCCCAGGTGGCCCAGGCATCTGCACCGCCGTTGTCGAGCAGCAGGCGCGATTCCCCCGGGGGCAGGAAAATGAACTGCGCATCGCGGCTGTGCAACCCGGCCTGGCGCATGGCCGCCAGTGCCAGGAAGTGGCCGATGGAACCCCGGGTGGTGACGATCCGCTTGCCGGCCAGGTCGGCCACCTGATGCAGGGGTGAATCCTGCTTGACCACCACCGCGACCATGGTCGGGGTCACCTGCAGCTTGATCACCGCCACGGTGTGAATCGGCGCCTTGGCCGCCACCGCGAAAATGAACGGCGCATCCCCCAACGCCCCCACGTCAGCGGCGTCGGCGCCCAGCGCCTCGGCAATCGGCGGCGCCGCCGGGAACGAGGAAAATTCGATGCGATACGGTAGGTCGTCGAGCTCGCCGGCGGCCTGCAGCAGGATCTTCAGCGACGCTTTCTGGCTGCACACCCGCAGCACTTCCTGGCCGTGCGCCGAGCAGGCCAGCACCAGCCAGGCCAGCAGCATCCACCGCCCGTGCCAGCTCAAAACGCCACGCTCACGCGGCCATAGTAGAAACCACCGCCGAAACCGTAAGGGGAAAACATGCCGTACTCATAGGTGCCGGCCCAGGTGCGAATACCCTTCTTGTCCGGGTACACGTCGAACAGGTTGTTGGCCCCCAGCGCCACGGTGACGTGATCGGTAAGGTCATAGGCCACGTCCAGGTCGGTGATCCACTTGGCGCTGTAGGTGCGGTCGTTCTCCGGCAAGTTCGAGCCTTCGGTGTACTGCCCGTAGCGAGTCAGGGTCAGGTTGACGTTCCAGGCCGCGACCCGATAACGGGTGTTGGCGATCCACTTGTCCTTGGGGGTGGCGCGAGTCAGGTCCATCTGTTGCTGGCGATCGAACAGCACGTAGCCGGCGCCCAGGCTGGACAGTTGCGAAGGGTTGTCCGCCAGGCTGCGGATGCTGTTTTTGTTGTGGTTGTAGGCCAGGCTGAATTTCGCCTCGCCGTAGGCTTCCAGCGGTTGGGTGTATTCGGCCACCAGGTCGACGCCCTGGGTCCGAGTGTCAGCCGCGTTGGCGTAGTACTGCCCGGCCAGGTTGGCGGGCAGGCCATTGGCGACCAGGATGCTGGACACGGCGGAGCCGCTGAGTACGCCGGTCTGCAGGATGCGGTCATCGATGTCGATCAGGTACCAGTCGGCGGTCATGCGCAGCCGTGGCATGGGCTCGGCGGTCAGGCCCAGGCTGTAGCTCATGGAGGTTTCCGGCTTCAGTGCCTTGGCGCCCAAGGCGATGGCTTCCGCCGAGTCGGGGCGCATCTGCTTGGTGCGGACCACGCTGGTGGCACCGCCAGCACCGAACTGGGTGATGCTGCTGGTGGTGGAAAATTCTTCCTGGGCCAGGGACGGCGCGCGAAAGCCCTTGCTGACGGCAGCGCGCACGGCATAACCGGGCAGGAATTCGTAGCGTGTAGTGAACTTGCCGCTGGTGGTTTCACCGATGCCCTGGTTGTAGCTTTCATGGCGTACGGCGGTCCCCACGTACCAGTTCGGGGTCAGGTTCAAGCCCAGGTCCAGGTAGCCTGCCGTGCTGTGTCGGTCGGCGCGCCCGGCGTCCTCGGGGCTGGTGCCAGCCACGGAAAACAACCCCGGGTCGGGCACGCGGCCGGCGAAGGGGCCTGTGGGAATCACGTAGCTGCCCTGGTTATAGGAGTTGGGCTCGCCCTCCTCCAGGGTGAATTGCTCCCAGCGGTATTCGACGCCGACCGAGGTCTGCAGCGGGCTGCTCCAGCCGATGTCCAGGGCGCGGGTGAAATCCAGGTTGTTGGTCCACTGGTCAAAGATCTCGTTGCCCAGGTGAAAGCGCTGCTGGCTGAAGTCGGGCCCATTGGAGATGTTCAGGTTGTTGTCGGTATACAACTGCGCACGGTCGCGACCGTAGCTGCTGGACAGGTCCCAGTCCCAGCCGCTGACCAAACCCTTGAGCCCGGCGGTGGCCTGGTAGTCCACTTCCTCGATTTCCCGACGGGCCTGGCCGCCATTGCCGTAGGGCGCGCCCTCCACGCCGGCCAGGCTGGTGATGTCGGTGGGCTTGCGGTGGCCCAGGTCCTTGTTGCTATTGCGGTAGCTGAGGGTGGAGAACGAGTACAGCTTGAGATCGTCCTGCAACGGTAGTTCCAGGTTGTAGGCGGTGCTGGCCGTGCGGTCGCGGCCCAGGCCGTATTCGTTGCCCCAGCCATGGCGGTTGCTTTCGCGCGGGTCCGGGGTGCCGTCGGCCTGGTTGAAATACAGTTGGCCCGTGGCGCCTGCATCGCGGATATAGGGCTCCTGCACCTTGCCGTCCAGCGACAGGTTGAAGAAGCCGCCGTCGCCCAGTGGGCTGCCGACATTGGCGGCCTGGTGGCCGGTAGTGCCGTCGCCATCGTAGTACTGCCCAAGGGACGTGTCGGAACTGGCGCCCTGGGCATCGCGCTTGAGAATGATGTTGATCACCCCGGCGATGGCGTCCGAGCCGTATTGGGCCGCGGCACCGTCGCGCAGCACTTCGATACGCTCGACCGCGGCCGTGGGGATCAGGTCCAGGTCCACGGGGGCCGAGGCATTGCCAACACGGGCGTTGTTGTTGATCATCGCCGTGTTATGGCGGCGCTTGCCGTTGACCAGGATCAGCACCTGGTCGCCCCCCAGGCCGCGCATGCTGATGCCGCGCACGAGGAACCCGGTGCCTCCGCCGTTGAAGGTGGGCACGTTCATGGAGGGAATCAGGCGTGCGAGAATCTCTTTCAGGCCGCTTTTGCCGGTGGCCGTCAGTTGTTCGCTGGTGTAGACATCGATGGGTACCGGGCTGTCGGTCAGGGTGCGCTGCTGGGTACCGCGCACCCCGGTGACCACCACGGTATCAAGGGCATCCTCTGCCTTGATCGGGACGCTGAAGGCGCTGGCCGCCAGCAGCAGGCCGGCGGCGGGCAAAGGACGAAACAACACACGGGCAGTTTGGCTCATCAGTGGCAATCCGTTTGATCATTCTTTTTATCCTTGACGCCGCGAGGCGCCGGCTATGATCCCGTGGTTGGGTGGAATGATCTTAGGATCCAACTCTTAATGAGAGAAATACATAAAGCTCATAAGCTAATATTAATTTTCAGATACAGGATTTCACTGGACATAGCTGAAGATTCCGCTTTGGTGCTCATGGGCAACTGGGACGCGGCCTCGCGGCCGCTGCTGCGGGGAACTGGCGCCGGTAACGGGCTACGGCCCTTACCCCACCAGCTTGAAGGTCAGGGGAATGTCTTCGCACTGGCGGGTGAAATGCTCTACCCCCAGCGGCCGGCTGAGGAAAAAGCCCTGGGCTTCCTGGCAACCGTACTCGCGCAGCAGGCTCAGGCAACGAAAGGTCTCGATGCCTTCGGCCACGGTGCGGTACCCCAGCTCGCCGGCCAGTTGCAGCACCGAACGGGCGATGACGCGGTTGCGCGGGCTGGTTTCCAGGTCAGTGACCAGTGACTTGTCCAGCTTCAGGATGTTGGCAGGGATTTCATGCAGGTAAGCAAAATTGCTGTAGCCCGTGCCAAAATCATCAATGGCCACGTCCACGCCCAGTTCCCGGATCTGGGTCAATTGCGCGATCACCCGCTTGTCGGCCCTGATCCATTCACCTTCGGTGATTTCTACTTCCAGGCGGCTGGGCGCGATGCGATGCCGGCGGCACGCGTCAGCCAGCACCCTGGCAATTTCCAGCCCGTGGAAATCCTGGGGTGACAGGTTCAGCGACAGACGTATGTCGCGATCGGCCCAGCCGCTGAGGTCCGCCAGGGCGCGGTCCACCACCCAGCGGGTCACCGCGCTGATTTTTCCGGCCCCTTCGAGCAGCGGGATGAATTCTGCCGGCGACAACCGCCCGAGCCTGGGGTGGCACCAGCGAATCAGCGCCTCGGCACTGAGCACCCGGCCATCCACCAGGCTGAAGCGCGGTTGATAGTCCAGGTAGACGTCACCGTTGGCCAGGGCAGGAGTGAAGTCGTTGAGCAAATCCAGGGCACGCCGTTGGGCCCCGTCCTGCGCTTCGTCATACACCGCCCAGGGCCGCTGGCGGTTGGCGGCGATGGTCAGGGATTGGGTGGCTTTGCGCATCAGGCTGACAACGGTCTGAGTGCCGGTTTCACACACGGCCAACCCAACGCGCAACACCTGCTCGCCGAACGGCTCGGTCACCAGTACCAGCAGCGCGCGGAACAATTCCTGATGGCGGCGGGCGATACAGCTCACCTGCAGGCAGAAATCCCACTCGCCCACATGGTACAGCTCGGCGATACCTTCCAGGCGCACGCGCAGGCGCTCGGCCACGTCGCGGCGCCAGTGCTGCAGGGCCAGACTGTCGGCGTCTTCCAGCGGCCGCGTGGCAGGCAGGTCCTGCACCTGGATCACCACGACAAGACGCACGCTGTCGCTGCCCAGCAGCAGGTCGCGGGTGTCCAGCAACAACTGATGCACGTTGGGCAGGCCGCTGACCACGTCCCGGTACTTGAGCAACTGGCGCTGCTCGATCTGTACCATGACCAGCTCGGCGAAATCCTCGAGGGCCGCCACGTCCTCGGGCTCCAGCTCGCGAGGGGACTTGTCGACCAGGCACAAGCTACCCAACACCAGGCCCTGACGGTTGCGCAGCGGGGCACCGGCGTAGAAGCAGATACCCTCGGCGGCCGTCACCAGGGCGTTATCGACAAACCGGGGGTCGCGCCGCGCATCGGGCACCTGCATCACGCCGCGCTGGGCGATGGTGTAACGGCAGAACGATTGCTCGATCGGCGTCTGGCTGGGGTCGAACCCCACCCGCCCGGCGAACCATTGACGGTCCTTTTCCACCAGCGAGATCAGTACCGTGGGCACGCGAAAATACGCGGCGGCAAGCCGGCACAGGCGGTCGAAGTTTTCCGTACCTGCGGTTTCCAGCCATTGCAAGGCATGGACGGCGGCGAGGCGGGCCTTCTCGGGGTCTGACCAACTGCTCATGACAACGTGTTCCTGAAGCGGGCTTGGGGTAGATGATAGCCAAATGATATCTACCTGTGTGCATCTTCAGAGTACCGTTTGGCCGGAAGGTTTCCGGAGGCAGTGCGCCGGGCTCCAATGCCCCCTGGCCACAACAACGCAATGGAGCCGTCATGCCACCGACCTTTGGCGCATTGACATGGACGCCCGCGAATTTCGACCTATGCTGGCAGAAACCAAAAGCACACCTGCACCCTGTCTGTTTGAGTTACTGCCATGAGTCACTCGAGTCGCCTGCGCCGCCGTCCGGGCCTGCCAGCCTTGATGCTGTTCCTCGCTGCAGGGCTGGCCCCCCTGATAGCCCCCGCTGGCCAGGCCGCCCCGCTGAAAACGGTGGACCTGTACCTGCCCGACGCACCGCCCCTGAGCATGCCGGGGCCGCCGATCAGGGGCCACGGCATCGTCGGCGATGCTACCCTGAAAGCCGCCACGCTGGCGGGCCTGGACCTGAATCTGATCGCCCTGCCCTGGGCACGGGCGCAATTGAACGTGAGGGCGGGCAAGGACCAGTTGATCATCCCCCTGTCCCGAACCCCGGACCGGGAAGCGCACTACACCTGGATCGCGCCGATCATGAGCATGGACAGGGCCTTCTTCAGTCTCGCCACGCGGGTGGACAGCTTCGAGCAGGCACGCAATACCTACCAGCGTATCGCCGTGGGCATGGGCAGTGCCCAGGAACAGAAGCTGCGCGACGAGGGCTTCACCGATGAACAGATCTACCCTGTGAAAATCGGTGAGAACCCCGCCCAGCTGTTGCTATTGGGGCGCGTGGATGCCTGGTTCAACGGTATTCCGGAAAGCCGTTACATCTGGCGCGGCGTTTCCAGCCGCCCCCTGCTGATGAGCCCCCCGCTGATGACTACCGACCTGTACCTGGCCTGCTCCAAAGTGTGCAACGAGTCCTTGGTGCAGCGCTTGCGCAGCGCAGTGAGCGACCTGCGCAACGACGGCACCCTCAAGCGTATCGCCGATGCCTACCTGGGTGAGCTCTCGGGGTCTCTGGCGCAATGACAGGCCCGGAACACTGAGACCCTGCCCCCCCGCCGGTCAGCCTTCGACAATTACGATGAAATCCATCCCTGGCACATCCTGCACCTGGATTTTCACCGGAACGCCGGCGAACTCCTCGCCCACGTATTCCTTGGCCCGGGTCACCGCGTCCACGGCGGCCTTGGACCACAGGTGCAATTCCACGACTGTCTCACCATCGCGCCGGTGTTGGGCGATCTCGTCAACGATACGTTGCTTCATGCTGCTTCCTTTGGGTGGAGGGCCACGACGTGCCAGCCCTCTTGGGCGACCATCATACCACCGCCGCTATCGGCACTTCTCAAGGCCACCAGCATGGAGAGAGGGGCCAAGCGATGGGAGCTCCCCCAGGCAGCCTTGAAGAAAGACTCAAGCCATGACGCCGCAGCTTGGGCAACAGTGCCTGACCAAGCCCGGCCTCGCGACGGGCTTCAGCCTTTCCACCCTTGCAGCGAATCCTGCCCAGCCACCGCCATGCCGGTCGCCAATGCCCGGGCCCGGTTGATGCCCAGCACCAGCGCATCCGCGGGTGACTTGTCCGGCAACGCCGGGTAGCACTCCTCCAGCGGCGCCCCATTCCCTTGCGGGTATACCCCGATAAACATCTGCGTGCCGCCTGTTGGGCAGGTCCTCACCTCGACGTTTATCCACGTACCGTTGCCAAGCGTCTCTTCATGGGCGGTACCCGGTAACGGACTGTCTATCCACTGTGCGTATTTCTCACCATAGGTGTGCATGGTCGCGCTCCTGTTCATGCACCAGTAACGCACGAAACACCTGCGCTCGACCGTCGAACGCCAGACCCGATTGGCTGACTGAATCCATTCACCTAGTCTTTTTTGTGCTGAAAAACCTCGATATCGACCACCAGTCCGATATCCATCCCTGGCGTGACCGATGGTCAGCCTGAAGGGATGAACCGCACCGCCAGGTATCGGCTCCGTCGGTCTCGCCGCACCAAGATAAATGTAATAGTCAGCAACTTTCCTGACTCGGACTTAGTGTGAACAGGGTATTGCCACTTCGGCGGGCCCGGGTTCACCCGGCCTGAGAGGATCCGACCATGTTCCTGCACAACAAGAGACTGCAATACACCGTACGTGTCGCCCAACCCAACCCTGGCCTCGCCAACTTGCTGCTGGAGCAGTTCGGTGGCGCCCAGGGCGAGCTGGGTGCCGCCGCCCGCTACTTTACCCAAGCGCTGGCCGAGGATGACCCAGGCCGCAAGGACATGCTGCTGGACATCGCCACCGAGGAGCTCAGCCACCTGGAGATCGTCGGGTCGATCATCGTCATGCTCAACAAGGGCGCCAAAGGCCACCTGGCCGAAGGTGTGGACGAGGAAGGCGAGTTGTACCGGGCCATCAACGGCGCCGGCAACGACTCGCACATCACAGCCTTGCTGTATGGCTGCGGAGCGCCGTTGACCAACTCGGCAGGCGTGCCCTGGACTGCCGCCTACGTCGACACCATCGGCGAGCCCACTGCCGACCTGCGCTCCAACATCGCCGCCGAGTCCCGTGCCAAGATCGTGTATGAGCGGCTGATGAACGTGACCGACGACCCCGGTGTGAAAGAGGCATTGGGCTTTCTGATGACGCGGGAAATCGCCCATCAACTGTCGTTCGAAAAAGCGCTGCACGCCATCCAGCCGAACTTCCCCCAGGGCAAGCTGCCGGGGATGCCGGAGTTCACCCAGGTGTACTTCAACTTCTCCCAGGGCGAGGGCGACATGCGCGGCCCGTGGAACCAGGGCGAGGAATGGGAATTCGTGGAAAGCCCGGAACCTGCCGTGGACGGTGGCGACGGCAGCGCGTCGGTGCAGTTGGACGAAGAAGATACCGCCCTGTTGTCGCAACTCAGTGACCGCACCCAGTCCGACCCTACCAGCGACCCGATCACCGGTGCCGACCTGGGCTCCGGCGGGCAACCCGAGCCTGAGCTGTAAGGCCAGCCTCGGCACACCCGCACTGCTGAAGCGGCCATGGCTGCGTCGGGGCACCTGCGGTGTGCCTGAGCGCGGCCTGGCCGCCACTGCTACAGGCCTGTGAGGCCGCATCAGGCGCACCGCCTTCGGTGCGTCTGATCCGTGCCTATGTTCGCCAGCGCACAGACAGCCGAGCCCTTCCCCACCCACACTCAACGCTGAAAAGCGGCGCCTGGCCCGATGCCGGTGACGCCCCGTCTCACCCGGCGCCAGGGCCTGCCCGCGCCCCAGGCCGAAAAGTGTATGAGCATAAGGACCGGCGTACAGCGGCTGTTTTCCCACGCCATCAACGCGTGGCGAAACGACGGCTTTTTCAAACCCCGATTCGAATACGAACCCCTTCTGCGCGCCGAACTGTTCAGCGCCGACCAGATGGCCAACCATGGCATTACCCTGGCGGGCCAACACCGGCTGACGCCATTGCGCGGCCCGGACGCACTGCTTCGTCGGCTGGTGGACAACGAGGCCGTGCTCAAGCGCAGTTGCGCGGCGCTGGTGCAGGCGCAAATGTCGCTGCGCCGGGCCACCCCGGCCGCCGAATGGCTGCTGGACAACTACTTCCTGGTTGAAGACCACATCCGCACCGCCCGGTCGCACCTGCCCAAGGGCTACAGTCGCGAACTGCCACGCCTGGCCTCCGGGCCTTCTGCCGGCTTGCCCCGGGTGTACGACATCGCCCTGGAAACCATCTCCCATGGTGACGGCTGGGTGGACGAAAAAAGCCTCAGCCGCTTCATCGTCGCCTACCAGACGGTCGTCCCCCTGGCGCTGGGCGAGCTCTGGGCGGTACCGATCATGTTGCGCCTGGCGCTGATCGAAAACCTGCGCCGCGTGGCGTCACGGGTCATGGCCAACGCCAACGACCGCAACCTGGCGGATGACTGGGCCGAGCGCTTGATCGAGACCTGCGAAAAAGACATCAAGAACGTGGTGCTGACCGTGGCCGACATGGCCCGCTCGGCCCCGCCCATGACCAGTGCCTTCGTTGCTGAATTCACCCGCCGCCTGCAAGGGCAGAGTGCCGCGCTGGCCTTGCCGCTGAACTGGATCGAGCAAATGCTCGCCGAAGGCGGCTCCAGCATCGAGCGCCAGGTACAACTGGATGCGCAGCAACAGGCCGCCGACCAGGTGTCCATTGGCAACAGCATCAGAAGCCTGCGGCTGTTGTCGGCCACCGACTGGCGCGAGTTCGTCGAAACCTTGAGCCTGGTGGAACAGGTGCTCGTCCAGGACCCGGCGGCGGTGTACCCGGCCATGGACTTCAGCACCCGCGACAGTTACCGCCATGTGGTCGAACGCCTGGCCCGCCGGGCCGCCGCACACACGGAAATCCAGGTGGCCCAGACCGCCATCGAGCTGGCGGCGCAAGGCATGGGTGGCGATGTGGCCGGCCATGTCGGGCACTTCCTGATCGGCACCGGCCTGCCCCTGCTGGAGCAACGCCTGGGCGCCAGGGTGCCTTATAACGAACGATGGAAACGCCTGCTGCAGCACTCGCCGCTGCTGTTCTACCTGGTGCCGGTGGGCTTTCTAACCGGGCTGTTCGCCTGGCCGTTGCTGGCAGCCGCCCACCGTGAAGGCACCACCGTCACCGCACTGGCGGGGTTGGCCGTTGCCAGCCTGATCATGACCAGCCGCCTGGCCATCAGTCTGATCAACTGGTTGGTGACCCATAGTCTGGCGCCGTTGATGCTGCCGAAAATGGACTACGCCGACGGTCTTCCCGCCGAAGGCCGCACCCTGGTGGTGGTCCCCACCCTGTTTGCCAGCAGCGCTGACGTGGACGAGCTGGTGGAAAGCCTGGAAGTACGCTTCCTGGCCAACCGCGACGCCAACCTGTATTTCGCCCTGCTCAGCGATTTTCCCGATGCCGCCAACGCCCACGAGCCCAGTGACACGGCATTGCTGGCCCATGCCGCGGCAGCCATCGGCACCCTCAACCAGCGCTACAGCCAGGGCCGCTTCTTTTTGCTGCACCGCCCCCGCCTGTGGAACCCGGGCGAAGGGGTATGGATGGGCCACGAGCGCAAGCGCGGCAAGCTCAACGAGCTCAATGCATTACTGCGCGGCGGCGCCACGGCAGCCTTCCAGCTGGTTGTCGGCGATTTGGCGCCCCTGCAGAGCGTGCGCTACGTGATCACCCTGGACACGGACACGCTGCTGCCCAGGGACGTCGGCCGCCAATGCGTGGCCGCCATGATGCACCCCTTGAACCGGCCCGTGTTCGCGGCCGGCAGCCAGCAGATCATCGCGGGCTACGCCATGCTGCAACCCCGGGTGGGCATCAGCCTGCCCAACGGCACACGCTCGCTCTACGCCCGGCTGTTTGGCAGCGACGCCGGGGTCGACCCTTACACCCGGGCCGTCTCCGACGTGTATCAGGACCTGTTCCAGCAGGGCTCGTTCATCGGCAAGGGCATCTACGAGGTAGACGCCTTCACCCGCGCTCTGGAAGGCAGCCTGCCGGACAACCGCATTCTCAGCCACGACCTGATCGAAGGCTGCTACGCCCGTGCGGGCCTGCTCAGCGATGTGCAGTTGTATGAACAATACCCCTCGCGCTACAGCGCCGATGCCCGGCGCCGCCACCGCTGGATACGCGGCGACTGGCAACTGCTGCCCTGGACCCTGCCCTGGGTACGCGATGCGCAGGGCGCATGGGCCGCCAACCGCCTGAACGTGATGGCACGCTGGAAGATCTTCGACAACCTGCGGCGCAGCCTCGAACCCCTGGCCCTGTGCCTGATGTTCACCTGGGGCTGGTTCGCCAGCAGCCAGCCCCTGGCCTGGACCCTGGCCGTGGTGGGGCTGATGGTGGTGCAACCCCTGCTGCGGGCCCTCACCGATGCGCTGCAGCCCGCCGAGGACGTCCCCTACCGCCATTACCTGCGCGCCCTGCTGGCCGACCTGGGACGCGAACTGGCACGCGCGGGGCTGACCCTGGCGTGGTTGCCTCACGAAATGTACTACAGCGTCGACGCGCTTCTGCGCTCACTATGGCGCATCGGCATCAGCCGCCATCGGCTGCTGCAGTGGCAGCCCTCACGCGAGGTGGAACGCAGCACGGCGCACAATTCGTTGCCCGCCCTGTATGCCCAACTGTGGGTTGGCCCGGTCCTGGCCTCGACCTGGGCCGGCTTGTTGCTGGCCGAGCCGCAGCGCCTGGCGATCAGCGCGCCGCTGCTGCTGGCCTGGTGGCTGGGGCCGTGGCTGGCCTGGTGGCTGAGCGCGGCCCCTGCCGCCAAGGTGTTCGCACCCTCGGCCGAAGAGTGGCGCCTGCTCAAGGTGCTGGCCCGCAAGACCTGGGGTTTCTTCGACCAATACGTGGGCCCCGAAGACAATTGGCTACCGCCGGATAACGTCCAGGAAGCGCCCAAGGCCGCCATCGCCCACCGCACCTCCCCCACCAACATGGGCATGGCCCTGCTCGCCCACCTCGCGGCCCACGATTTCGGCTACCTGAGCACCGACCGCCTGTTGGCCCGGCTGGCGGCTTCGCTGGACAGCATGGCCGGACTGGAGCGTCACCGCCGGCACTTCTACAACTGGTACGACACCCGCACCCGCGAGCCATTGGCGCCACGCTACGTGTCCACCGTGGACAGTGGCAACCTGGCCGGGCTGCTGCTGACCCTGCGCGGCGGCCTGGCGCAACTGGCGGACACGCCGCTGTTCGGACCGCCCGTGCTGGCAGGCCTGCGCGACACACTCGACTGCCTGACCGCCGACCGCCTCGGGCCGCTGCGCCCGCGGCTCGAGCAGCCCCACATGGCCCCTGCGACATTGATGACCGTGCTCGCCGAGATACGCGCCCACACCGACGGCGGCAGTACCGAAGACGACCAGTACTGGCACGCCGCGCTGGCCCGCCAATGCGACGACTGGACCGATGCCCTGCAGCGCTACAGCTTGCCAGCCCCCCTGAGGCAAGCCCCGTCCCCGCCCGCCACGTTGCGCCAACTGGCCAACCTGAGCCTGGCAGACTGGGCACCCGAGCATCATGTGGCGGTCACCCGAGTGCGCAGCACCGCTCAGGCCCGCCTGGCCACGTTGGCACGCCTGACGGCCCTGGTGGACGACCTGGCGGTGATGGACTACAGCCTGCTCTACGACACCGAACGGGACCTGTTCGTGATCGGCTACAACGTCGACGAGCATCGCCGCGACAGTGGCTACTACGACCTGCTGGCGTCGGAAGCACGTCTGACCCACTTCATCGCCATCGCCCAGGGCCAGGTGCCGCAGCGCGCCTGGTTCACCCTGGGCCGGCTGCTGGGGGAAAACGCCGGGGTGCCGACGCTGCTGTCCTGGACCGGCTCGATGTTCGAGTACCTGATGCCCCTGCTGGTGATGCCCCACTACCCCGGCAGCCTGCTGGACCAGACCTGCCACGCGGCGGTGGCCGTGCAGATCCACCATGGCCACACCCTGGGTGTGCCGTGGGGGGTATCGGAGTCGGGCTATTACAGCCTGGACGCGCAGCTCAATTACCAGTACCGCGCCTTCGGTGTTCAAGGCCTGGGGCTCAAGCGCGGCCTGAGCAATGATATCGTCATCGCCCCTTATGCCAGCGTGCTGGCGCTGATGGTCGACGCCCCCGCCGCCAGCCGCAACCTGCAGGTGCTGGCCCGCCAAGGCCTGGCCGGGCGCTTCGGGCTGTACGAAGCGCTGGACTACAGCGAAGCACGCCTGCCGCGTGGCCAGCGGTTCGCCGTGGTGCAGTCGTTCATGGCCCACCACCAGGGCATGAGCCTGCTGGCGCTGACCAGCCTGCTGCTGGGCCAACCCATGCAACGGCGCTTCGAGGCCGACCCCGCCTTGCAGTCGGCCCTGCTGCTGTTGCAGGAACGCGTACCGCGCGCTTGCGCCCCTTACCTGCAGACTGCCCACTCACCGGTGCTGGGTGAGAGCGGCCCGGCACAGGACAACGGTATTCGCGTATTCGTCGACCCTGGCCACAAACGCCCCGCCGTGCAGCTGCTGTCCAACGGCCGTTACCACGTCATGCTCACCAGCGCCGGGGGTGGCTACAGCCGTCGGCAGGACATGGCCGTGACCCGCTGGCAGGAGGACACGACACAGGACAACTGGGGCACCTTCTGCTACCTGCGTGATGTGCGCAGCGGTACATTCTGGTCCACCAGCCACCAGCCGACCCTGAGCCGTACCGAGCACCACGAAGCGATCTTCAGTGATTCGCGGGCCGAGTTCCGCACGCGTCACCTGGGGGTCGACAGTCACCTGGAAATCGTCGTGTCACCGGAAGACGATATCGAGCTGCGACGCCTGCACCTGACCAACCGCGGCACCAGCGCGCGCACACTGGAAATCACCACCTACGCCGAGGTGGTGCTCACCGCCGCTACCGGCGATGCCATGCACCCGGCTTTCAGCAAGCTGTTCGTGCAGACTGAACTGCTGCCAGCACTGCAGGCCATCGTCTGCAACCGTCGGCCACGGGACAGTGGCGAAGCCCAGCCGTGGCTGTGCCATCTGCTGGCGGCTCACGGGGCGGACATCGATGCGATTTCCTATGAAACCGATCGCGCCCGCTTCATCGGGCGCCAACGCAGCCTGGACGCACCGGCGGCGCTGGACGCAAGCTGCGAGCGACTCTCCGGTACCGCTGGCGCTGTACTCGACCCGGTGGTCGCGATCCGCTGCCGTATCACCCTGCAACCGGAACAGAAAGCAACCATCGACCTGGTGACGGGCATCGCCGACAGCCGCGATGACTGCCTGTACCTGATCAACAAGTACCGCGACCGCCACTTGGCAGATCGGGTCTTCGACCTGTGCTGGACCCACAGCCAGGTATTGCTGCGCCAGCTCAACGCCACGCTGGCCGACGCCCGGCTGTTCGAACAGATGGCCTCGTCACTGCTGTACGCCAACGCGGCCATGCGCGCCGATAGCACCGTGCTGGCCGCCAACCGGCGCAACCAGCCAGGCCTGTGGGGCCAGTCGATTTCCGGCGACCTGCCCATCGTGCTGCTGCAGGTTCACAGCCTGGACAACATTGAACTGGTGCGCCAGGCCATTCAGGCCCACGCCTATTGGCGCCAGAAAGGCGTGGCGGTGGACCTGGTGATCTGGAACGAGGACCAGGCCGGCTACCGTCAGCAATTGCAGGACGGCATCATGGGCCTGATCACCTCCGGCAGCGAGGCCACGCTGCTGGACCGCCCGGGCGGCATTTTCGTGCGCCCGGCGCAACTGATGGCCAGCGAGGACCGCCTGCTGGTGCTATCGGTAGCGCGGCTGATTCTCAACGATGGGCTGGGCACCCTGGCTGAACAAATACACCGGCGCCGGGTATCGCCGGTGCATCCACCCTTCGCGGCCACCCGCACCGAGCGTGCGCGGCCCCAGGCCGCGCGGCCTGTCGCGGTGCCGCTGTTGCTGGGCAACGTGCATGGCGGCTTCAGCCTGGACGGCAGCGAGTACCTGATCACCACCACGGCCAACTCGCCGACACCCGCGCCGTGGGCCAACGTGCTGGCCAACCCTTACCTTGGCACGGTGGTGTCGGAGGCCGGGGGCGCCTACACCTGGGCGGAAAACGCCCACGAGTTTCGCCTCACCCCCTGGCACAACGACCCGGTCACCGACCGTAGCGGCGAAGCCATCTACCTGCGCGACGAAGAAACCGGGCACTGCTGGTCGCCCACGCCGCTGCCGTGCCCTGGCACGGGCCCCTACCGGACCCGCAACGGCTTCGGCTACAGCGTGTTCGAGCACGAGGAGGATGGCCTTTACAGCGAGCTGTGGGTGTATGTAGCGCTGGACGCACCGGTGAAATTCTCGCGCCTGCTGCTGACCAACCGCTCCGGGCGCCCTCGCTCGGTCTCCGTCACCGGTTACGTGGAGTGGGTACTGGGCGACCTGCGCGGGCGCTCGGCCATGCACGTGGTCACCGAGTCCGACCCGGTCAGCGGCGCCTTGTTCGCCCGCAACGCCTTTTCCCTGGAGTTCAGCGAGCGTGTGGCGTTCTTCGACTGTGATACGCCTGAAGCGGGCGTCAGCGCGGACCGCACCGAATTCATCGGCCGCAACGGCACCCTGGGGGCGCCAGCGGCCATGCGCCATGCCGGCTTGTCCGGGCGCCGTGGCGCTGGCCTGGACCCCTGCGCCGCGCTCCAAGTGCAGGTGGAACTGGAGGCGGACAGCAGCCAGGAAGTGGTGCTGCGCCTGGGCGCGGAACGTTCCGCCCAGGCCGCCAGCCAACAGGTGCAGCGCTACCGGGGCCGGCAGACAGCGGCGGCCGAACTGCGCAAGGTGCGCGAGCATTGGCGCCAGGTGCTGGGGGCGATCCAGGTCGACACCGGCGTGCCCTCAGTGGACGTCATGGTCAACGGCTGGCTGATGTACCAGGTGATCGCCTGCCGGTTCGAGGCGCGCAGTGGGTATTACCAGTCTGGCGGTGCCATCGGCTACCGCGACCAGTTGCAGGACAGCATGGCGATGGTGCACGCCGACCCGCACGCGGTGCGCGCACACCTGTTGCTGTGCGCCAGCCACCAATACGTGGAAGGCGATGTGCAGCACTGGTGGCATCCGCCCCTGAACCGTGGCGTGCGCACGGGCTGCTCGGATGATTACCTGTGGCTGGTGGAAGCTACCTGTCGGTACGTTGAGGTCACGGGCGACCTGGGCGTGCTCGATGCGCCTGCCGGTTACCTGGAAGGTCGCGCCCTGGGGGCCGGCGAAGAGTCCTACTACGACCTGCCGGGCACCTCGCCGCTGAGCGAGCCGTTGTACCAGCACTGCGTGCGGGCCATCGAACACAGCCTTGCGCGCGGCGTGCATGGCCTGCCCTTGATGGGCTGCGGCGACTGGAACGACGGCATGAACCGCGTCGGCCACCACGGCGCCGGGGAAAGCGTATGGCTGGGTTTTTTCAGCCATCGCTTGCTGGAGCAGTTCGCAACCCTGGCCCGGCGTCATGGCGACCCGGCCTTCGCCCAACGTTGCCGCGACACCGCTGCCGGGCTGGCACGCAACCTGGAACTCAACGCCTGGGACGGCGCCTGGTACCGCCGTGCCTGGTTCGATAACGGCCAGGTGCTGGGTGCCGCCAGCAACACTGAATGCCGCATCGACTCCATCGCCCAGAGCTGGGCGGTGCTGTCCGGTGCCGGTGCCGCGAGCCGCCAGGTGCAGGCCATGCAATCGCTGGATGAGCACCTGGTCAAGGCCGACATTCGGGCGGTGCTGCTGCTGGACCCGCCCTTCGACCATGGCGACCTGGACCCTGGTTACATCAAGGGCTACGTGCCTGGCGTGCGCGAGAACGGCGGCCAGTACACCCACGCCGCCGTGTGGGCGGCCATGGCCTTCGCGCAACTGGGCGACGCGGCCAAGGCCTGGCAGCTGCTGCACCTGATCAACCCCGCCAACAGCACGCGCATGGACGTCTACAAGGTCGAGCCCTATGTGATGGCCGCCGACGTCTATGGTTGCGCGCCCCATGCCGGGCGTGGCGGCTGGACCTGGTACACCGGCTCGGCTGGCTGGATGTACCGCCTGCTGGTCGAGTCGCTGCTCGGGGTGCAGCGCACCGGCACGGCCCTGCGCCTGGAACCGTTGCTGCCCGAAGACTCGCCGGGCTTCACGTTGCATTACCGCTTTGGCACGGCCCTGTACCATTTCCAGGTACAGGCAGGCACCCACGCCACCACCGCCATGACCCTGGATGGCACGGCCCTGGGCAACGCCCCGCTGACCTTGGTCGACGACGGTGCCGAGCATTGGGTGCGCGTCGACTGCCGCGCCCGTTTGGCCCGTCCGCGGCCCCAGGCCCTGGCCCCGACCTTCAACGAATGACCCGCGGGTAGCACAAAGGAGTACGCTGAAGCTCCACCTTGCCGCGGTATCCCGCCATGCCCGAGCCACGCGACAACCACCTGCTGGCCGCGCTGCCAGCCGCCGACCTGCAGCGCCTGGCCCCGCACCTGGAGGTGTTCGACCTGGCGCTGGGTGACGTGCTGTATGAGCCGGGCGACACCCTTCGCCATGTGTATTTCCCCGTGGACGCCATCGTTTCGTTGCTGCACGTCACCGAAAACGGTGCCTCGGCGGAAATCGCCGTGGTGGGAAACGAAGGCATGATCGGCATCGCCCTGTTCATGGGGGGCGAAAGCACCTCCAGCCGCGCCGTGGTGCAAAGCGCCGGCACCGCCCTGCGCCTGCCGGGCCACAGCCTGAAGAAAGAATTCAACCGCCATGGTGACCTGCTGGTGCTGATGCTGCGCTACACCCAGGCGTTGATCACCCAGATGTCCCAGACCGCCCTGTGCAACCGCCACCACTCCATCGACCAGCAACTGTGCCGGTGGCTGCTGCTGTCCCTGGACCGGCTGCCGGGCAATCGCCTAACCATGACCCAGGAACTGATCGCCAACATGCTCGGCGTACGCCGCGAAGGCGTGACGGAAGCGGCAGGAAAGCTGCAGCGCCTGGGGGTGATCGAATACAGCCGGGGGCAGATAACCGTGCTGGACCGGGCGCGGCTGGAGGGCTTGAGTTGCGAGTGCTACAGCGTCGTAAAGACCGAGACCGACCGCCTGCTGGGCTAGCGCCCGCCACCCATGGCCTTTTTCAGACATTACGCGGCGAGCCCTTCCCGAGCTTCGCCCGGGCCCACAGACAAACCCAACCACCGCAACCAATCCCTGTGGGACCGGGCGCCAGCTCGGGAAGCAGGCGCCGCGCTCGTTCAGGCAGTACGCGGTGCGCCCTTCCCGAGCTTCACCCGGTCACACAGACAAACTCAACCACCGCAAACAATCCCTGTGGGACCGGGCGCCAGCTCGGGAAGCAGGCGCCGCGCTCGTTCAGGCAGTACGCGGTGCGCCCTTCCCGAGCTTCACCCGGTCACACAGACAAACTCAACCACCGCAACCAATCCCTGTGGGACCGGGCGCCAGCTCGGGAAGCAGGCGCCGCGCTCGTTCAGGCAGTACGCGGTGCGCCCTTCCCGAGCTTCGCCCGGGCCCACAGACAAACTCAACCACCGCAGCCAATCCCTGTGGGACCGGGCGCCAGCTCGGGAAGCAGGCGCCCCGGTCTTTCAGGCAGTACGCGGCTCCCGTCCGCCCCCGCCCGTCCCGACAACCGTGGCTTGCTGACACTGGCACGCCGCCACTTTCTGCACCAGGGCAGGGAACTCCCAGCGCGACCATCGCCCTAACCTCGAAGCCGGCAAGACTGGCACAACACCGATTCCAGAGAGGTTGCACTGCATGTCATCCACCACCACGCCCTACCCCGCAGGTGAGGCCAGCGAGCAGAAAAGTTCTGCGCGCCGTCTGATTTTCATCTCGGTGCTCGTGGCAACCATGGGCGCCCTCGCGTTCGGCTATGACACTGGCATCATCGCCGGCGCCCTGCCCTTCATGACCCTGCCGCTCGACCAGGGTGGCCTGGGCCTGAACCCTGTGAGCGAAGGCTTGATCACTGCCTCGCTGATCGTGGGCGCGGCCTTCGGTTCCTTGGCCAGCGGTTACCTGTCCGACCGCTTTGGTCGCCGCCTGACCCTGCGCGTGCTGGCGGTGTTGTTCATCGTCGGTGCCCTGGGCACCGCCGTGGCGCCTTCGATTCCCTTCATGGTTGCCGCCCGTTTTGTGCTGGGCATCGCCGTGGGCGGCGGGTCAGCCACCGTACCGGTGTTCATCGCTGAAATCGCCGGCCCGTCCAAGCGCGCACGGCTGGTCAGCCGCAACGAACTGATGATCGTCAGCGGCCAACTGCTCGCCTATGTGCTGAGTGCGGTGCTGGCCGCGCTGCTGCACACCCCGGGCATCTGGCGCTACATGCTGGCCATCGCCACCGTGCCGGGCCTGCTCCTGTTGATCGGCACCTTCTTCGTACCGGCTTCACCGCGCTGGCTGGCCTCCAAGGGCCGCTTCGATGATGCCCAGAAAGTGCTGGAGCAGCTGCGCGACAGCCACGCCGAAGCCCACCGCGAAGTCGAAGACATGAAAACCCAGGCCAAACAGGCGCACAAACGCGTGCCCGTGAGCGAGCTGCTGCGCCAGCGGTGGGTGATCAAGCTGCTGTTCATCGGCGTGGGCCTGGGCTTCACCGCCCAGTTCACCGGGGTCAACGCCTTCATGTACTACACCCCCATCATCCTCAAACACACAGGCATGGGCACCAACGCCGCCCTGACCGCCACCATTGGCAACGGCGTGGTCTCGGTGATCGCGACCCTGCTGGGCATCTGGGCCATCGCCCATTTCGGGCGCCGCAAGTTGCTGATGACAGGGCTGGTGATCGTCATCCTCGCCCAGGCCACCCTTGGTTCGGTGTTGCAGTTCATGCCCCAGAACCTCACCCAGAGCTATGCCGCGCTGGCCTGTATCCTGGTGTTCCTGCTATTCATGCAGATGTGCATCGCACCGGTGTACTGGCTGTTGATGTCCGAACTCTTCCCCATGCAGGTGCGCGGGCTGCTGACCGGCGTGGCCGTGTCCATGCAGTGGCTGTTCAACGCCACCGTGGCGTTCCTGTTCCCCATCGCCATCAGCTCCCTGGGCAACCCAACGTTCTACGTGTTCGCAGCCATCAACGTGGGCTCGCTGCTGTTCGTGGCCCTGTGCCTGCCGGAAACCCGGGGCAAGTCGCTGGAGCAGATCGAGAAGCACATGAAGAAGGAACTGGACGACTCACTGGCATAGCATCCTCCCAGCCTTGTATTCTTGCCGCTCTTTGTTTTACTCAAAGGCGCGGCAGGAAGCACCTGCGCGCCTATTCGAGGCGGTCGGCGACCTGACCCGCTGACGCATCGGTCGCAGTGGCCGCCAGGCCGCGTCGGCGGGAGAGCTCCCACATCATGGCATCAGGACCGATGCAGGCACCCATCACCGTGCAGCAACCGCACAAATGCCTGCGACGCCACGCTCTGATAAGCATCGCTGCGCCGCAACAAGGCCGCCGTCCGTCGCGGTAGCGCCAAGGTCAGCGGCACCTCGTGCAGCGCAGGCTGCTCACCCACGATGGCGCGCGGTAATATCGTCGCCATGCGCCCCTGCGCCACCACCTTGAGCAGGATGGCAATCGAATTCGCCTCCAGGGCAATGCTTGGCGTGAAGCGCTGCGCCTGGCACCAGGTATCCACCAGCCGGCGCGTGGCAAACCCCGGCGTCAATAACGCGAGCGGTAGCGCTTGCAAGTCCGCCAAGCTCAACGCCGGCGGCTTCGGGCGCTCCGGGCCGCCCATGACCAGACACAAGGTCTCATCGAACAAAGGCTGGCACTCCACCTCTGGCCCATGGTCGCCGGTAAAGCCGATGGCCAGGTCCAGGGCATCATTGCCCAGGGCAGTCACGACCTGTTCCAGGGACATTTCCGTCAGCGCGATGGCCACCCCGGGGTGCAAGGCCGTGAACCGGTCAACCAGCGGCGCCACCAGGTATTCGTTGAACGTAGGCGTCACGCCCAGGCGCAAGCGCCCCCGCGACAAATCACCCACATCCATCAAGGCTTGCTGGCCGGCGTCCAGCTCACGCAAGGAGCGCCGCGCATATTCCAGGTACACCCGACCGGCATCGGTCAGCACCACCGTACGCCCGCTACGATCGAACAGCTGCACCCCCAGGGTGCCCTCCAACTGCTTGATCTGCTGCGACAGCGCCGGCTGCGACACATGCAGCGTTTCAGCCGCACGGGTGAAGTTGCCATGGTCGGCCACGGCCAGCAGGTAGCGGATATGACGTAGCAGCACGGTGTCACCATAAGCCCTGATTATTGGAATGATCATAAATCAGTCTTGGACCCTATGGTGAGAGTTGGCGATGCTGCACACCACGCTGTTCAACCTGGAGGCTTCACCATGTCACACAGCAACAGTTCCAAAACACCCCGCCATACCCTCACCGAGCGCGTGCTGCAGGCCAAGACCGCGAAAAACCTGACATGGGCCAGCCTGGCTGAAGACACGGGCCTGAGCGTGGTGTACGTGACCGCCGCCTTGCTGGGCCAGCACCCGCTGCCCCAGGCCGTGGCTGAAGTGGTGGCCGAGCGCCTCGGGCTGGACAGCGAAGCCGTGACGCAATTGCAGGCCATCCCCCTGCGCGGCAATGTCGAGGACGTGTCCAGCGACCCCACCATCTACCGCTTTCACGAGATGGTGCAGGTCTACGGCACCACCCTCAAGGCCTTGGTGCACGAACAGTTTGGCGATGGCATCATCAGTGCGATCAACTTCAAACTCGACCTCAGGAAAGTCGACGACCCGGAAGGCGGCCACCGCGCGGTGATCACCCTCGACGGAAAATTCCTGCCCTACAAACCCTTCTGAGCGCCTTGCCATGACCTATGCACAACGCCCACCGCTGCCGCCGTTCACGCGGGAAACCGCCCTGCAGAAAGTACGCGCCGCCGAGGACGGCTGGAACAGCCGCGATGCGGCGAAGGTTGCCCTGGCGTATACCGAAGACACCTACTGGCGCAACCGCGCCGAATTCATCGAAGGCCGCGCCCAGGCGCAGCAGTTCCTGGAGCGTAAATGGCGCAAGGAACTGGACTACCGCCTGATCAAGGAGCTGTGGGCCTTTACCGACAACCGCATCGCCGTGCGCTACGCCTACGAGTGGCATGACGACTCGGGCAACTGGTTCCGCTCTTACGGCAATGAGAACTGGGAGTTCGACGCCAATGGGCTGATGCAACGGCGCTTTGCGTGCATCAATGATCTGCCGATCAGCGAGGCCGAACGCAAGTATCACTGGCCACTGGGGCGCCGGCCGGATGACCATCCCGGGTTGAGCGAACTGGGGCTCTGAGGGCGAACACGTCAGTGGGACGCACCCCGCGTCCCTGTCGCGCGTTCACAGGTCCAGAACCAACCGTGGCGTTTTGCAACCGGAGACGCAGATCATCATCGTTTTTCCCGACGCCTGCTCCGCAGGGCTCAAGACAAAATCCCGATGCTCTGGCGTTCCCTCCAGCACCACGGTTTCACAGGCCCCACACACGCCCTCCCGGCAGCTGTAGGAGACGGTCTGTCCTGCGGCGACCAGCGTGTCGATGAGGCTGCCGTGCCCAGCATGAAACAGTTGTCTGCCTGAGCGTGCGAGCACCACTTCGTACCCGCCACCTTGCTGAACGGTTGGCAGCCCCCCGGAAAATCGCTCGACGTGGCAATGCTCAAGGCCCAGTTTCTTACACGCGTGCTCGAATGCCGCCAGCATGGGTGCCGGGCCGCAGCAATAGGCATGGGTGTGCGCGGGGTACTTTCCCAGATAGGCCAACAGGTCCGGGGCCGCCCCATGCACATCGTCGAAATGATAAGTAATGTTGCCGGCCAATGCGTGCAACTCCTGCCGGAATGCCATCTCTCGCTCTGACCGTGCGCAGTACAGGAAGTCGACGGCGGCGCCCTGGTCCGCCAATTGCCTTGCCATGCCCAACAGGGGTGTGATGCCAATGCCACCGGCCACCAGAACGGCACGCGAGGCCTGGGTAACCGGAAAGTTATTGCGTGGAATCGACACGTTGAAGCGCAGCCCGACACGCAAGTGACGATGAATAAAGGCCGAGCCACCGCGGCTGTGACGATCAAGCAGCACCCCCAGGCGATAATGGCTCGACGCCCCCGGTGTACTCATCAGTGAATAACTACGTACCAGGCCATTGGGCAAATGCACGTCAATGTGGGCGCCGGGCTCGAACGCCGCGAACGTTTGACCTTCCGCCGGGTTCAGTTCAATCGAAATAACGTTATCGGTCTCCCGGGTAATTCGGCTGACACGGGCAGCTTGCAAGCGAATATTCATTATTATCTTCCCTGTTTTTTTCCGTACACAACGGGCGCTACGCAATAGACGAAAGTCGTAGGGGTTCTTGACGATGGCTACGCGGCTACAATACTTTTGCAGCACAATAATGATTAGCCGACCCCTGGTACACACTATGCTATTAATGGATGAATGCATCGAACTGCTCGACGCCATGGATGCTCATGCCTGGTTTCATACACTGGTCGGGGCGGCTCATAAACTGGGATACAACCGAGTGCTTTATGCGCTCAAACCCAACAAGGAAGCACAAAACTCGTCCGCCAGCATCATGAGCAACTTCCCCGCCGACTGGCGTACGCGTTATGACAAAGAAAACTATTCACTTATTGACCCAACGGTCACGCACAGTTTCTCCTCATCCTTACCCGTGCACTGGCACGAAACGCTCTATACGTCCGTGCCACAGAAATCCTTTGCAGAAGAAGCCCGGCTCGCAGGCTTGAGCCAAGGCCTTACCCTGCCCATTCACGGCCCTCAGGGGCAAGTTGGCATGCTCAGCCTGAGTTGTCAGGCCATGCCAAAGACCGAATATATGCAGACACTGCAGAACAGCATGTGCGCGGCAACGATGTTACGTGACTATGCAGTCACCAGCAGTACCCGGCATTTGGGTCACACTCCCCAAATGACCCCACCCCACCTGACTTCACGCGAACGGGAGGTGCTGCACTGGGCCTGGGCAGAGAAAACCACGTGGGAAATCGGAACGATCCTCAAGATATCAGAGCCAACGGTGGAGTTTCATTTCAAGAACATAAGACGCAAGCTCAACGTCACCTCACGGCGACTTGCCGTGACCCGAGCCATTCAATTGGATTTGATTTCAGTGTAAGCCGCACTGTTTTATCTGCGCCACGGCCAGATCGTCCTCGCTGATCCGCCCCGAGAAATACAGGCTTAACAGCACGATAAGGCAGGACGAGCCTTTCCCACCGCATTCCAGCCGGCTCGCCGCCGGCTGGCTCAGCCCGAACAGTTGCCAGAACGCCCCCTGGCTCTGGCCGAGTTCCAATCGCAGTGCTACTGCGCGCCTGATCAAGCCCCTTTCAGCCTCCATCCATACACTCCTGCGAGAAGAAAGCGGCACCATAGCGAGCCACCGGAAAGGCGCATAGCTATCAGATTGATAGGCTGCTAATTATCCACAGCGGATATACAAATAGCCATCATTCCGAGGTGACCACCGTGAACATTGAAATAGATACCAGAAGCAACTTCGATACGAACCGCCTGCATAAAATGCATCTCTTGAGAGCGCGTATTTTCCGGGACAAGAAAGAGTGGGACGTCAGCGTCATTGCCGGAATGGAAATCGATGGGTATGACGCGCTGAATCCGTATTACATGATCCTGCAGGATCATGATCTTGATGACGATGTCCTGGGGTGCTGGCGCCTGCTGCCGACCACGGGCCCGAACATGCTTGCCGATACCTTCCCCGAGCTTCTGGCCGGAGCACCCGCACCGTGCGCCCCGGACACATGGGAACTGAGCCGGTTTGCCATCTGCCAGCCTAATGGGCGCGCCTTTGCTTTTTCCGAACAGTCGATAATCGCTATTCGTGCCGTGATCTATTTCGGTGTCGAGCGGGGCCTCAGCCAATTCGTGACCGTCACGACCGTGGGTGTGGAAAAACTATTGATTCGCCTGGGCCTGGATGTGCGGCGTCTCGGGCCGGCAAAAACGATCGGTGTAGAACGCGCCGTGGCCCTTTCTATTGTCATCAACGAAAAAACCTTGAATGCCCTGGCCGATCCCCATTGCGCCCTATCAAACAGATAGCTTGCCCGCCTGACGGAATAGTACATGATCTTGCTCGCCGCACTCTGCGCCTTTCAATAGCAGCGGTATATCGACGATACAACGAACTTTCGCTATTCAACGTAAGTGGACTACGGAGACGATAAATGGACACCGTGATTGATTCGCCGAAACATGAAGGTGCAAGCTATGCCAGTCCGGAAACCTGGCCTGCGTTTGTCAGGGCCACCGCCCAACAGGATTACCTGAGCGCCGAAACCGGCCTGTATACCGCCCTGGAACAAGGCTACAGCCACTGGTACATCGACGGTAGCCTGGAGGGCGAGCGCCCGGCGGACTTTACCCCGCAGCGCCTGGCCGCGCTTAACACCCTGATGGATGAAACCGGGGTGAGACCTATCTTTCATGGCAACTTCAAGGCGCCGCTTGGCAGTGACGTAGAGGCGTTGGCCGCAGCCGCGCTGGACTACGTGAAGCAGGAGGTCGACATCTGCGCCGCGCTGGGAGGCGCCCCGCTGATCGTTCATGGCGGCGGTGTCGTGGAGCCCCGGCTGGTGAAGGAAGCGCGGGAGAAAGGCCTTGAACGCTTGATCGCCAACCTCCAGGAACTGGTGAGCTATGGCAAGGCGCGAGGGGTCGAAATCTGGCTGGAAAACCTGTGCAACTACACCCGCTTCCATCCGTTCTACTACATCTGCACAACCGAAGACGAAGTTGAGCATGTACTGAAGTCTGTCCCTGGGCTGCACATGTTTCTGGACGTCTCGCACGCTTATGTCAACGGTGGCGACCCTCTGTCGTTCTTCTGGAAGTTCAATGAACGAGTGGTAGGCATGTCGTTCAGCGATAACAACGGCGACCGTGACTCCCACTTCCCCCTGGGCCGCGGCAACCTCGATTTTCCTGCCCTGGTAGATGCCATCCAGACCACTGCCTGGCAGGGCATGGTTGGTTTCGAAACGCGTGGTGGCACCCTGCGCGGCAGTGTCGATTACCTCAACCAACTGGTCGCCTCCTCCACTCGCTAATCTGGGGCACCGACGGCTGGCCACCAGCCGTCAGTGCCGAGGTTTTTTATGAACACTCAAGCGTCAACCACACCCACCGCCGGCACCCGGCGCCGTAACGGGCGAAGTTCCTTTACCGAAGGATGCGTCGATTCAATACCCGTCTGCCTGACGTTCATGTTCCTGTTCTTCTCCATCGGGGCAGCGTGCAATGAAGCCGGGTTCACCAGCCTTCAAGCACTGACCATGACCTTCACGGTGCACGCGGCGCCTTTGCAAGTGTTCGTCGCCCAGCACGGGGCAAGCCTGACCGTCATGTCGATTCTATTCACCACACTGGTGGTCAACTTCAGATTCCTGATCATGTCGTCGGTCTTGACCGAACACTTCAAAGGCGTGCCGCTGTGGAAAGTTCTCTTGTCAGCCCAGTTGCTGTCGATCTCCACCTTTACCCTGTCCAACACCAAGAAGGGTCTGATCGAGAACATCTACAACTACTACCTGGGCTGTGGCGTCAGCACCTTGCTGGTGGCTATTTTCGCAACCGGGCTCGGGTTCTGGGTAAGCGGGGAACAGAACCCTTTCCTGCAATCCATCATCGGCGTGATCTTGCCCATCCATTTCACCGTACTGGCGTCGCTGGCCTGGCCCAGGTTGAAACCCATGATCGCCACCGGGGCCGGCTTTGCCTTGACCCCGATCGTGGGACGCTACCTGCATGACTATCAGATATTCGTGGTGCCTTTTTTGCTGGGCGGCGCACTGCTGCTGTGGGATGAAATGGTTGAAAGGAAAGCCCAATGAACAACTGGACGCTTATTCTGGTGGCGTCCGTGGCGTCTTATGCGCTACGGGCAATGCCTATTCTCATTTTCCATAAACTGCCCATCGCCGCGGACGGTTTGATGTACCGCTTCCTCAATTACGCCGCGTTTGGCGTCATGGGGGGCATCATTTATTCAGCGTTGCTAGGCGACACCTACTACGACCATTGGGCCGGGCACTTCCAGAGCCCTGACTCGTTACTGAAGCTGTCGACGCTCTGCCTCGCCGTTATCATCGCCGCACGGTGGCGGGGCGTATTCAAGACCCTCTTCATCTGCCTTGGCTACTTCACCGCCATGACCTTCTTCCTCGGAGCCTGACCTGATGCTTCAGCCCGCTGCCCTCCCGTCGCTTGCAACCCTTCGTGACCGTCACGCAACGTTATCCGCGCGCTGCGAACCCATCAATATGACGCGCGGCCTACCCTCCCCCGAACAGATCTCGCTGACCCAGGACTTTCTGAGCCTACCGGGCACGCACTCCTTTTCCTCCGCCGATGGCCAGGACTGGCTCAACTATGGTGGCCTTCAAGGCGTTCTCGAAGTCAGGGCCCTGTTCGGCCCTGTGATGCTGGGGCTGCCGGCCGAGCAGGTTGCCATTGGCGAGAACTCCAGCCTGGCCCTGATGCACGAAGCTATCGGCCATGCCTGGATCAAAGGCTTTGGTGGCGCGCAGCCATGGGGCAAGGCAGATGTGGTGCGCTTCATCTGCCCGGAACCCGGGTACGACCGCCACTTCTCGATCTGCGACTACTACGGCATAGAAATGGTGCCCGTGGCCATGACCGCCGAGGGGCCAGACATGGAAGCAGTGGAACGCCTGGTCTCGACCGACCCCAGCATTCGCGGCATGTGGTGCGTTCCTCGCCATGCCAACCCGAACGGCGCCATTTACAGCACCGCAACCGTCAACCGCCTCGCCACCATGCCCACGGCCGCCACAGACTTCAAACTGTTCTGGGACAACGCCTACGTGGTTCATGACTTCATCCCGTCCAGCGAGCCCAGGCCGGACGTGTACAAGGCGTGCGCCGAAGCCGGCCATGCGGACCGCCCCCTACTGTTCGCGTCAACATCGAAGATGGTGATTCCCAGCTCAGGGATTGCCATGGTCGGGGGAAGCCCGAACACCCTCAACTGGTGGCTGGATTGCCGTCAGCATAAAACCATTGGCCCTGACAAAGTGAACCAGGTCAGGCACTTGATGTTCTTTCAGACGGCGCAGAACCTGTCCGCCCATATGCAACGTCATGGGCAATTACTCGGCGCAAAGTTTGACCGCGTTCAACAGACCTTCACGCGCCACCTGAGCGGTGTTGCGCAGGTCAGCTGGTCACGCCCACTGGGTGGCTACTTCATTGCCCTGCTGGTGCCCGCTGGGCTTGCCAAGCGAGTAGTCGCCATAGCCGCACAGGCTGGGGTGAAGATGACACCCGCTGGCGCTACCCACTGCCACGGTCATGATACCGAGGAGCGCCACCTGCGAATTGCTCCGTCCTACCTCAGCCTGGCCCAGGTAGAACAGGCGGCAGAGGTCATCGCCAACTCGGTACTGCTTGCGTGCGCCGAGCGCGAGGCAGGCCAGTAATCGCCGAACAGGCTTGCAGGCCACGGCAGGCCCGGTACCTGCCGTGCTACCTGAGCCCCCCGTAAGGAGCCCACCATGACTTCGCCGTTGCTTCCTACCGCTGACGCGGTTCGGGCAGCCGCGACCCGGTTGCAAGGCCGGGTCCGGCAGACCCCTGTGCTGACTTCTGCCACGCTTGACGCTGCGTGGCAGAGCCAGGTCTTCTTCAAATGTGAACAGTTCCAGCGCATGGGCGCGTTCAAGATCCGTGGCGCGCTCAATGCCCTGCTTCAGCTGGACACCGCCGCCAGGCAGCGAGGCGTTGTCACCTACTCCTCCGGAAACCATGCCCAGGGCATAGCCCTGGCCGCCCGGGACCTGGGCGTTCAGGCCGTTATCGTCATGCCATCGGACGCTCCCGAAACCAAACGGCTGGCCACCGAAGGTTACGGCGCCACTGTGGTGCAATATGACCGATGCAGCGAAGACCGCCTGGCCATTGCCCAGCGCTTGCAGCGCGAGCACGGGTACACACTCATCCCGCCATTCGATCACCCCGATGTGATAGCAGGGCAAGGCACCGTGGGCCTGGAGCTGTTCGAGGAGGCGGGCCCGCTGGATGTGTTGCTCGTTCCGGTCGGCGGTGGCGGCCTGATTTCGGGCGTTGCGCTGGCGGCCACGGCGCTCTGCCCGACTTGCGCAATCATCGGTGTAGAACCTGAAACAGGCAACGATGGCCAGAGATCGTTTCGCCGCAGGGAACTGGTGAAGATCGACACACCCACTACCATTGCCGATGGGGCGCAGACCCAGGCCCTTGGAAACCTCACGCTGGCGCTGATACTGGAGCATGTCAGTGACATGGTCACCGTCAGTGACGCGGAAATCGTGCAGGCCATGCGCTTTATGGCAGAACGCATGAAACTGGTGGTCGAACCTACCGGCTGCCTGGCAGCGGCAGCGGCCTTCGCATTGCGAGCCCAGCTCAAAGGAAAAAGGGTGGGTGTGATACTGTCCGGCGGCAACGTCGATATTGATCACTACGCGCACTTGCTGCAGCAATGCGGCCCGAGCCGTCTGATGTTGACGGTCGCGGGCCCTGGCGGGTGATCAATCGGGTCGAATTCAAAAAGCCGGACATTTTTCCAAGACGCAGGTCACACGGGCGGCCACAGTAGTCGCCCTGCCTGCGCTTGCCCTTGATTCCCACTACCCTGGCGCAGGGCCCCGCTAGGAGTCCTCATGCGCGATGCCGCCAGCCACCCGAACAGCCAGCCTGGCGACTGTCTGCTGCCTTCATGTCAACACGCCTACCTGCACGTAGTCATCGTCAACCACTTCCACCTGCGTTGTGCTTACGGCCCAGACGTAGCGTGCGCCGCCGTGGAACGACTGGCAGACCAGCTCGGCGCCTGGGGGCAGGTGATGCCTCTGTCGGCCGGGCATTGCCTGCTCAAGATGGCTGCCGGTGATGCCGTGCGGCTCGCCGAGGATATCCTGGTGCAGTGCTCTTTCACTGCCATTGAATACCTTGGCATTGAATACCTGCGGGTACTGGCCGTGGGGCCCGTGGAATACGACGGTCATCCCGATGCGCTGCTGACCATCGAGTCCAGTCCCCTGGGGTGGTGCGCACCACTGCCGGCGGTGCAGCACACCCGGCAATGGCGCACCGGTTACCGCACCCACATGCGTATCGCCCTGGATTTCCTTCGCGACCTTCGCGCCGGCCATGCAGGTCTGGCTTTCCAGCCGATCAGGCAACCTCACGACGCCAGCGCTGAATGCTACCGCGAGGCGCTGCTACGCATCGCCGCCCCGTCGAGCTGCCGGGAAGTCGGCCCGGCCGACATCATCACGGCGTTGGAGGCACTGGGGCTGGTGCGGCTTCTGGACTACTGCGTGGTGAAGAAAGCCATCGCGCTGCTACGGGCGGATCGCACCGTGCGCATCGGTTGCAACCTCTCGGCGAAAAGCGCCGTGAACGATACCTGGTGGCTGAGCACGGTCCAGGCCCTCAGCGATAACAGCGCGCTCGCCAGGCGCCTGGTGCTGGAATTGACTGAAACAGCCGTGCCCGATTCGCTGCCGCTGACCGTAGATTTCCTGGACAGGCTCAAGGCCTTGGGCGTGCAACTCGCGCTGGATGACTTCGGCACCGGAGTGAGCGGTTTCGGGCTGGTGCAGCGCATACCCTTCGACATCGTCAAGCTCGACCAGCGCTACCTGCAGAACGCGCGCCTGAGCCTCGACGGCAAGGAAATGCTGCACAGCCTGATAGGTATCTGCAAGCGCCTGGCACCTGAGGTCATCATCGAAGGCGTGGAAACCATCAGCGACCTCATGCACCTCAAACCGCACAGGAACAACGTGTGGGCCCAGGGCTTCCTTACCGGCAAACCACTGGGCTGGGCGCAACTTCAAGACCCGACGCGCACAGCGAATGAGGGAAGCCCAAACCATTCGTGAATTCGCGCCAGCAAGTGCCACAGCAGCCCTGTGGAACCGGGCGAAGCTCGGAAAGGCCTCTACCCGGACTGGTTGCTACCCTGCAGCGCCTGCCACCCATGAAATCAGGCAGCGGCTTCATAGAGCTTGACCACCGCCGGCTCACCGTCGCGCAGGCACTGGCGCAGCCGCTGCGCTTCCTGCTCGGCCGCCACCACGGCCTTGTCCTTCACATGCCCATACCCGCGTATCTGCTCGGGCAAGCGCGCCAGGCTCAAGGCCGTGTGGCGATTGGCGGGGGTGAGGTGCGCCAGGATCAGGTCGATGTCGGCACGGTAGCCATCGATGAGCGCGCGCTCCTGCCGCCGCTCCTGGCTGTACCCGAACGGGTCGAGCACGCTGCCACGCAGGCACTTGAAAGGCGCCAGAAAACCGAAGGCCTTCAGCATCCACGGGCCGAAACGACGCTTGCGCTGGCCGCCGAGCCACGACGGCGCCAGGTGGAATTCGAGGCGGTAATCGCCCTCGAACTGTGCTTGCACCTGGCGGACGAATTCACCGTTGCTGTACAACCGCGCCACTTCGTATTCGTCCTTGTAGGCCAGCAGCTTGAAGGCGTATTGCGCCACGGCTTCGGTGAGGGCCAGCGGCTGCCCCGGCAGCAAGCGAGCTTCGGCGTCGCGTACCCGTTGCACCCACGCCAGGTAGCCCTGGGCGTACGCCTGGTTCTGGTAGTGGCGCAACGTCTCGGCGTTGGCCGCCAGGCGTTGGTCCAGGGACAGCTCCAGCTCGGCCGGCACGGGGCGGGTCGGTTCCAGCACAGCGTTCACCGCGGCCAGGTCATGGGCCGCGCGACGCCCCCACAGGAACGCCTGCTGGTTCAGGCTCACGGCCACGCCATTGAGTTCGATGGCCTTGTTGATGGCCTCGGCGGTCACCGGAATCAAGCCCAGCTGGTAGGCATGGCCGAGCATGAACAGGTTGCTGGCGATGGTATCGCCCAGCAGGCCCACGGCCAGGCGGGTGGCGTCGACAAAATGAGTCTTGTCGGCGCCCACCGCGTCGGTGATGGCCCGGGCCATGGCGGCCGCCGGAAACTGCGCATCCGGGTCACGGGTGAACGCCGCCGTCGGCGTTTGCTGGCTGTTGATTACCGCGTGGGACTTGCTCAGGCTCAGCTTGGCCAGTGCGTCCGGGCCGGACGCCACCAGCAGGTCACAGCCCAGCAGCAGGTCGGCATCGCCAGCGGCGATGCGCACGGCAAACAGATCGTCCTGATGCGCCGCGATGCGGATATGGGTCACCACCGGGCCGAATTTCTGCGCCAGCCCGGCCTGGTCCAGCACGCTGCACCCCTTGCCTTCCAGGTTGGCCGCCAGGCCCAGCATGGCGCCCACCGTCGTCACGCCGGTCCCCCCCACACCGGGCAGGAGGATGTTGAAGGGTTTATCCAGGCGCGGCAGTACCGGCTCGGGCAAAGCGCTGAACGCCTGGTCGCGGCTGGGCAGTCGCGGCTTGCGCAACTGGCCGCCGTGCACGGTGACGAAGCTGGGGCAGAAACCCTCCACGCAGCTGAAATCCTTGTTGCAGGCGTTCTGGTCGATCTCCCGCTTGCGGCCCTGGGGCGTTTCCAGCGGCAGTACCGACAGGCACCCGGACTTCACGCCGCAATCACCACAACCCTCGCACACCGCCGGGTTGATCAGCGCCCGCCTGTTCAGTTCGGGCAGGGTGCCGCGCTTGCGCCGACGGCGCTTCTCGGTGGCGCAGGTCTGGTCGTAGATGATCACCGACACGCCCTTGAACTCGCGCAGTTCGCGCATCACCGCGTCCAGGTCGCGGCGGTGGTGAAAGCTGGTGATGGGCGCGAACCCGGCGCGGCTGGGGTATTTGTCCGGTTCGTCGCTGACCAGGGCAATGCGCTGCACGCCCTCGTCGAACACCTGGCGGCTGAGCTGGTCGACCCGCAGGATGCCGTCGATGGGCTGGCCACCAGTCATGGCCACCGCGTCGTTGTAGAGGATCTTGTAGGTGATGTTGACCTTGGCCGCCACCGCCGCCCGTACCGCCAGGTGGCCAGAGTGGAAATAGGTGCCATCGCCCAGGTTCTGGAACACGTGGGCGGTCTCCGTGAAGGGTGCCTGGCCGATCCAGGTCACGCCCTCGCCGCCCATCTGGGTGAAGGTCTCGGTCTCGCGGTCCATCCAGATGGTCATGTAATGGCAGCCGATACCCGCCAGGGCGCGGCTGCCTTCGGGTACTTTGGTGGAGCTGTTGTGCGGGCAACCGGAACAGAAATGCGGGGTACGCTGAACATTGTGCAAGGGCGCCTGCAGCGCCTGCTCCTTTTCCTGCAGAAAGCGCAGCCGCGCTTCGATCTGTGGGCTGCTGTAGATAGGTGCCAGGCGCTTGGCAATCACCCGGGCGATCATGGCCGGGGTCAGTTCGCTGAGGTTGGGCAGCAACGAAAGGCCCTGCTCGTCGAACTCGCCGACCACCCGAGGGCGCTTGTCCACCGGCCAGTTGTACAACTGGCCGGTGAGCTGGTCTTCGATAACGCTACGCTTTTCTTCCACCACCAGGATCTCGTCCAGGCCTTGGGCGAAATCGTGCACCGACACTGGTTCCAGCGGCCAGCTCATGCCCACTTTCAGCAGACGGATGCCGACCTCGGCGCACAAGGCCTCATCCAGGCCTAGCTCTTCCAGTGCCTGGCGCACATCCAGATAGGACTTGCCCGTGGTGACGATGCCAAGGCGTGGCTGAGCCGAGTCGAGTACCACCTTGTTCAACTGGTTGGCCCTGGCAAAGGCGCGCGCGGCGTAGATCTTGTAGGTGTTGAGGCGCGCCTCCTGAGCCAGCGGTGGGTCGGGCCAGCGAATATGCAGGCCGCCTTCGGGCAGCTCGAAGTCTTCGGGGATGCAGGTCTGCACCCTCAGCGGATCAACCTCCACCACCGCCGAGGAGTCGACATTTTCGGCGATGGTTTTCATGGCCACCCAGCACCCGCTGTAGCGCGACAGCTCCCAGCCGATGATGCCGTAGTCGAGGATTTCCTGAACGTTGCAGGGGTTGAGCACCGGAATCATCGCTGCCATGAAGGCGTGCTCACTCTGGTGGGCAATGGTGGAGGACTTGCAGCCGTGATCGTCACCGGCCAGCAACAGCACCCCGCCCTGGGGCGCGACCCCGGCCGAGTTGCCGTGCTTGAACACGTCGCCGCAGCGGTCCACACCTGGGCCTTTGCCGTACCACAGGGCAAACACACCCTCGTATTTGCCTTGTGGAAACAGGTTGACCTGCTGGCTGCCCCATACCGCGGTGGCACCCAACTCTTCGTTGATGCCCGGCTGGAAATGGATGGCGTGGGTCTGCAGGTAATCGCGGGCTTCCCACAGGCTCTTGTCGAGGTTGCCCAACGGGGAGCCCCGGTAACCGGAAATGAACCCCGCGGTGTTCAACCCGCGGGCTTCGTCACGCTGCTTCTGCAACATGGGCAGGCGGGTCAGGGCCTGGGTACCGGTCAGGTAAAGGTGCCCGGTGGCGAGGCGATACTTGTCGTCCAGGCGGACGTCGGCTAGGGACATGCGGCACTCCTGTTATTTTTATGGGTGGCCATGACTCATCAGTCAGTGGCTAAAAATATGCCTGCGGGAGTGAGGGTTTTTCTTCCTAAATAACGGCGAATCCGCTCGCGTTGTGCATGATTTTTTCGCTATCGCCGTCCTGAGCGGTGCATTCATGCAGGGCGATCAGGGGCGCGCGCCCGGTCCGGTCAGCCGCTTGAGCAGCGGGATGACGGCAGGCTTGCGGCCCGGTGCCGAATAGGCCAGTACCACCTGCCGAGCAAACCGCTCGCCCGGGTCCACGGGCAAGGCTTGGCAGGCGCCGGCCTGCAGTCCGCCCCACTGGGGCACCAGCGCGACCCCCTGCCCGCACCCCACGAGAATGCTGATGGTTTCCAGGGCATCCAGGTCGCAACTGACGCGGGGCTCGATGCCCAGGTCGTCCAGGTAACGCTGGGCGATCTGACCACCCCATGAACAGGCGTCATAGCGCAGGTAAGGCTGGGTACACAGTTGTTCCAGGACCTCGTGCGGTTGGGCTTTCAAGGTACCGGGTATCCATCACTTTTCCTTGTGCTGAGCGCAAGCGTTGCTGCGTTTACTTGAAAGGCCGGGCCTCATAATCTGGGGCGGAACCTAGCATGGGAGCCTTTCCAATGAGTACCCTCTTTCATATGGTTCTTCACGGAATCCTGGGGAAGTTGGTGGTGCCTTCAAAGATCTGTAGTGAACAAACAAGGCGGACCAGGTGATCTCACAGGCATAACTGGCCCGAAACAGATGTGGGACCGGGGGGGGCGCCGAGCCCTTGCCCGGGAAGCGCCGTGCGGACGGCGCTCGGTTTCATGGGCGCAGGAAAACCCAAGACATGCATCCGGTGGCTTTGATGCGATTGCAAGCCGGGGCGATAGGATGTTCATCGGAGCTCCTGGCTGGGGATTGCACCAAGGCTACCAGGCGCTAGGCGATATTGTAGTGTCGCTGTTGAGATCGAGCGCCGTCCGCACGGCGCTTCCCGGGCAAGCCCGGTCCCACATCTGTTTCGGGCCAGTTATTCTTCGGCATCACCTGGTCCGCTCTGTTTGCTCACTGCAGATCTGTGGTGGCACCACCATTTCCCGGGATTCCGTGAAGAACCTTTCATATTGCATATCATGTCCGCGACCTGGACCAGTCCCGGGCCTTCTACCGCGACGTGCTGGGCTGCACCGAAGGGCGCAGCACCGACACCTGGGTCGACTTCGACTTCTTTGGCCATCAGGTTTCGCTGCACCTGGGCGAACCGTTCAAGACCACCCGTACCGGCAAGGTCGGCGAGCACCTGGTGCTGATGCCGCACATTGGCGTGATCCTGCTCCTGGAGCGCTGGCTGGCGCTGGCGCAACGGTTGGAGCAACACGGCCTGGCCTTCGAGATTCCCCCCGTGGTGCGCTTTGCCGGTGAGCCGGGCGAACAGCGCACGATGTTTTTCCTCGACCCCAGCGGCAACCCCATCGAAATAAAAGGCCTCAAGGACATGTCCGGCCTCTTCGCCGCCTGATCGCATTACCCCATTGGAACAGACAATGAATAACAACAAGAAAATGAGTTTGATCACGCAGATCATGATCGGCCTGGCCCTGGGCATCATGACCGGCGCCTTGCTGAAACACTTCCCCGAACAGCAGCACTGGATCGTCGAACAGATCCTGCGGCCGGCTGGCGATGCGTTCATCAAGTTGATGAAAATGATCATCGTGCCCTTGGTCTTCACCTGCATGGTGGTGGGCATCGCAGGCAACGGGGGCCGGTCGCTGGGGCGCATGGGCGCGCGCAGCCTGGTGATCCCGCTGGGCTACTCGTTCAACCTCGACGGGGCGTCACTGTTCGCGGGGCTGGGCACGCTGTTCATCGCCCAGGTGTACAACATCGACCTGAGCGTCGCCGACCAGGCCATGCTGGTGCTGATCATGGTGCTGACGTCCAAGGGCGCGGCCGGGGTACCCGGGTTCATGTTCGTGATTCTCACCGCCACCCTGACCACCGCGGGCCTGCCCGTGGAGGGCGTGGCGCTGATCGCCGGCGTGTACCGGCTGATGGACATGCCCATCACCGCACTGAACGTACTGGGCAATGCCCTGGCCCCTCTGGTGATCGCCAAATGGGAAGGTTCCTTTCGTCGCGGCCAGGCCACGCCGCTCGGAATGCCTTCCTGACCCGGCGCATTTGTGCTGATATGGCGCATGAACGTTTCGCTGAAAACAAGAAAAGGGAATTGATCATGCAGCCGAAGCTGAGCGCCATTGACCGGCGCATCTTGCGCCTGATCCAGCACGACGCCGACCTGTCGGCCGCCGATATCGCCGAACGGGTGGAGCTGTCACAGTCGCCATGCTGGCGGCGTATTCACCGCATGCAGGAGGAAGGGCTGATCGAACGCAAGGTCGCCCTGCTCAACCCAAGCAAACTGGGCCTGAGCATGACCGTGTTCGTCAACGTCAAGCTGTCCGGGCATGGCCGGCGGTATCTGGCGGAATTCGAGGAAGCAATCACCGGCTACCCCGAGGTGCTGGAGTGCTACACCATGGCGGGCGGGATGGACTACATGCTCAAGGTGGTGGCCCAGGACATCGCGGCCTATGAACGTTTCCTGCGCGACCATCTGTTGCAGAAGCCACATGTGCAGGAGGCGCATTCGAACATCGCCATGAGCGAAGTGAAACGCACCACGGAGCTGCCGCTGGACTGAGCAGAAAAAATTTTCTGCCCAGGCGACACGAAATCACTTGACCTGCAAATGATAACGATTATTATTGAGCCAACTGATCGCGAGATCGGTTGGGTAATCCGAAAGGCCTTAGGTCGGACTTTCGAATTATCTCCTCATCAGGCTAATCACGGTTTTTGACCCGGCTTTTTGCCGGGTCTTTTTTTTGGTTTCTTCAGGCTAATGAAGACGGGTGTCGCTTGAATTCGATTGCGCGCATGATAGCAAAGGTCTATCACGGGAAGGAAGCGTCTATCGCTAATTATTGGCTAGCAAATCAGCGGTTTAGCCTGAGAAAAAGTAATTCAGCACTTGAGAATCAATCTCAATAACACTAAGCTGCGGCAGCGTCATGGAAGACGCCCCCTTCACGGATGCCCGCGCAGCCCGCTATCGACCAGGCCCTTGGCGGCCAGGAGGACGTTTCGATGACCCAACTGCTCACGCCTTTGCACAACCTTTTCCAGCACGAACCCATCGACAAGGGCCACGACGCCCTGTACCTGCGCCTCCGAAAATTGTCGCGCCGGGTGCAGCAAGTGTTCCTGCTCAGCCGCCTGGACGACCTGCCCTACCCGGCCATCGCCGAACGCTTGGACATCAGCGTCGCCCAGGTGGAAAAAGCCATGTTGCAAGTGCTGGAGCACTGCCGCAGCGAAACAGGCAGCCAGGCCGCCAGTGCCTGGTACGTGAAACTGCAGAACCCGCAGACTACTGCCAGCGAACGCATCGACTTCCGTCGCTGGCTGGACACCCTGCCCACGCACCTGCAGGCTTTCCACGGCACCGAACTGCGCTGGCGCCAATTGCTGCCCGCTGCCCGCCACCTGGGCCGCAGCGGCTGGTATCAGCAGCGCCGCCGCCATACCGGGGCCACCGGGTGGGCACTGGCGCTGTTGGGCGCGCTGCTGGTGGGTGGCCTGGCGGGCTGGATCTGACGCCTGGCCGCCAGGGGTGTAGAGTACGGCGGGTACACGACTCTACAAGGAAGCGACCATGGCCACGGCCACCCTCACTGTCAGCGCCGACTTCGACAGCGGCAACATCCAGGTGCTCGACGCCAGCGATGCTCGCCAGGTACGCCTGGCGATCCGCCCGGACACGCGCAGCGATCATTTCCAGTGGTTCCACTTCAAGGTCGACGGCCTTGTACCTGGCCAGTCCCATGGCTTCAGCCTGACCAATGCCGGGCAATCGTCCTATAACAATGCCTGGTCCGGTTACCACGCGGTAGCGTCCTACGACCAGAAAAACTGGTTCCGGGTACCGAGCGAGTTCGATGGCCAAGCCCTGAATTTCAGCTTCGAGCCCGAGCAGCCTCAAGCCTGGTTTGCCTATTTCGAACCCTACAGCCGCGAACGCCACGAATGGCTGATCAACGAAGCGGTCACCTACGCCGGCCTGCAACTGCTGGCAGTCGGCAAAAGCGCCGAAGGCCGTGACCTGCCGCTGCTGCGCAAGGGAGACGGCGCAGCCGGCAAGAAATGCATCTGGATAATTGCCCAGCAACACCCTGGCGAGCACATGGCCGAATGGTTCATGGAGGGTGTGATCGACCGCGTCAAACAGGACGATGCCGAGTTGCAAGCGCTGCTGGCCGAAGCGGACCTGTACCTGATCCCGCACATGAACCCCGACGGCTCGTTCCACGGCCACCTGCGCACCAACGCCATGGGCAAGGACCTCAACCGTGCCTGGCAGGACGCCAGCGCCGAGTTCAGCCCGGAGGTGTTCTTCGCCCTGCAGCAGATGCAGAAGTACGGCGTGGACCTGTTCATCGACGTGCACGGCGACGAGGAAATTCCCCACGTCTTCACCGCTGCCTGTGAAGGCAACCCACAGTACACCCCGCGCATCGCCGGCCTGGAGCAGCGCTTTCGGGATTTGCTCTGCGCCCAGACCCGGGATTTCCAGCAAGTGCATGGCTACCCGCGCTCCGCACCGGGCGAGGCGAACCAGACCTTGGCCTGCAATGCGGTGGGGGCGAAGTTCGATTGCCTGTCGCTGACATTGGAGATGCCGTTCAAGGATCATGATGACAACCCGAACGCGGTAACCGGGTGGTCAGGGAAACGGTCGGCGCAGTTGGGCAAGGATGTGTTGAGTGTGGTGGCTAAGATGGTTGGCGAGCTGCGCTGAGGCCAGGCAGCCATCGCAGAAGGAGACAGACCCCCTGTGGGACCGGGCGAAGCTCGGGAAGCAGGCACCGCGCATCGTCAGTGACTGCGCGGTGACTGCTTCCCGAGCTTCGCCCGGTCTCACGGAAAGCTGCGCATCTCGCCAGCGCGTCAGGCGTGCGGCTCTTCCCCCGACGTCATGCTCTGCAATACCCCGTCACGCCGAATCCAGCCGTGGTACAGCGCCGCCGCCAGGTGCACCAGCACTGTCAGGAACAACAGATACGCCAGAAACCCATGCGCCTTGCGCAACAACGCGAACGTGTGGGGCTCGGCGGGCAGGATGGCCGGCAACTGCACCGAAGCGCCCAGCATCACCGGGTCGCCCGCCGCCGAGATCATGGCCCAGCCCACCAGCGGCAGGATGAACATCAAGGCATACAGCAACCAGTGGGATAGCTTTGCCGCCAGTTTCTGGATGGCTGGCAAGTCGGCAGGCAGGGGCGGCTGGCGGGTGAACCAGCGCACCAGCAGGCGCACGATCACCAATGCCAGAATGGCGATGCCCAGGGGCTTGTGCAGGTGCAGCAACCATTCGTGCCGTTCGGACACGGTGCTGACCATGCCCGCGCCAATGAACAGCATGGCGATCAGCAGCACGGCCATGGTCCAGTGCAACACCCGGGCAGCCGGGGCGAAGTGTTCAGGGCGTGCTTTCATGGCTTGGTTCCCCCGGCCGGTGCGTTGGCGCTGAGCTGATCGACTTCAGAGGTGCGGCGCAGGTATGAGCTGGCGTACGCTGCCGAGCGCGCGGCCAGCAACGGATCGTTGGAGGCCTCGATGCCACTGGGCAGGATGGTGGGGTCGTAGTTGACGTCGCGGCACTGACCGGTGATCTGCGGTTGCATGCGCTCAAGCACCAGGGTACCGGCGTCCACGGTCTTGCGGCCAGCGGGCCAGGCTTTGCTGGCGTCGTCCACCGGGTCGCCGGGGTCGGCCAATGTCATGCGCAAGGTCCAGCGCAACGGGCCACCGGCCAGGCGCTGGGCCAGGTCGGCCTGCAGGAAGTCCGCACCGGCATCGGCACCGGCCGGGGCCGAATCGGTCGCCTCGGGCACCACGGCCCACCGCACGGCCTGGCGCTGGCCATCGGTGTTGGTCAGGTAGAAGGCATTGATGCTGTTATAGGTTTCGGTGGCATAGCTGGCCGACGGTTTGGCACCCTTGACCCACGCCAGGAACGGCCCGGTCTCGGGGTGTGCGGCGAAGAAGGCTGGCATGGCATCGGGCTTGGGCTTGCCGGTGGCCGGGTCCGGCGTGCCCGCCTGGAGCATGGCGTAAAACGCTTGCGGGGTACCCACCGGGAACACCGGCATGCTATTCATCCCGGTTCGCCACTGCTGGCCGTTGGCAAGGTTGAAGCGCACCGCCAGGCTGCGCAGCGGCACGCTGGTGTCCGGGGCATAGGGGTTGCCGCTGGGCAAGGCGAACCGGCCTACCACCGGCGTCCGGGCTTGGGCGAACACCCCGCTGGTCGACAGGCTCTGCAACTGCCCGTTGCCCTCGAAATAACCGATCACGCACACGCCCTTGGCGTGGTTGCGACGGTAGCCGGGGTGCACACCGTTGTTGGTCTGCAAGGCGTTGACCATGTCCCGAGGTTGCAGCCGCTGCGGGTCCAGGCGGCCACTGACATAGGCGAAGGCAGCCACGGCGACGGCGACCACGGCCGCGATACCCACCAGGCGTACGGCCGTGGCGAGGGGGGTCAAGGGTGGGGGCGATGGATCGAGCATGAGCGACTCCAGATCGGTGGGGTGCTATGAGACGAAGGCCGGCACGGTTTATTCCCAGCCCTGGCGAATAAATTGAGCGTAGGTGCCGTGGAATAAAACGCGCCGTCATTCGTCTTGCTAATCTAGACACCAGGCCCCTTGTGACCGCCGCCATGAACGACTTCGATGACCAACTGCGCACCTTGTTGCCACGCCTGCGGCGCTTCGCCTTGTCCCTTACCCGCGAGCCAAGCAGTGCCGATGACCTGGTGCAGGGCTGCTTGGAAAAGGCCTTGAGCCGGCGCGCCGATAAAAACGCCGAGGGTGAACTGCGCGCGTGGCTGTTCCAGATCCTCTACCGCCAGTTCATCGACAGCCACCGCCGCGCAAGACGCTACGCCCGGTTGCTGGAGTTTTTCACCGGCCGCGACGACTACCCGCCCTCCGCTGAGCGCACTGTCATGGCCCAATCGGCCTTGCAGGCATTCGACCGGCTGAACGACGAGCAGCGCGCGCTGCTGCATGCCGTGGCGGTGGAAGGCCTGAGTTACAAGGAGGCCGCCCAGGTGTTGCAAGTACCCCTGGGCACCGTCATGTCGCGGCTGTCCCGCGCCCGCCAAGCCCTGCGCCTGCTCCATGAAGGCGAGATTCAACGCCCTGCCCTGCGGATATTGAAATGATCACTCTGCCCCCCACTGAACATGACCTGCACGCCTACGTGGACCTGCGCCTGAGCCCGGCCGACCGCCAGCGCCTGGAGACCTGGCTGGCCAGCCACCCCGAGGAGGCCGCCCAGGTGAAAGGCTGGCAGAAGGATGCCCGGCTGCTGCGCTCGGTGCTGGCTGCTTCGCCCTTGCCCGACAACCCGGCGCTGGACCCCAGCGCTGTGCGCCAGCGCCGCCGCCATCGTTACCAGCAATACCTGGGCCGCGCCGCCGCACTGGTGCTGGCGGTGGCCGTTGGCGCGGTGGGCGGCTGGCAGGCGCGCCCCGGCGTCGCGCCCATGACGGACGCCTTGCAGGCTTACCGCTTGTTTGCCGAAAAGGATGTGTTGCCCGCCGACTTCAAGGTCGGCGCCGGCGACAGCGTGCAGCCCTGGCTGGACCGCTACTTCCGGGATGCCGCACGCTTGCCCGACCTTGAGCGCGCCGGGTTCAAGGCGGTGGGGGCAAGGCTGCTGAGTACCGATCAGGGGCCCGCGGCCATGGTGTTGTACCAGGATGATCGAGGCGCGCGGGTGACCTTCTACATCCGCCCGCCGGGCCCGGGCAACAAGCTGTTGCCCCGCGGTTCGCGGCGCGAGGGGGAACTGCAGGCCGATTACTGGTCGGGGCCGGGGTACAACTATGCCGTGGTCGCGCCGGTTGAAGTGGCGATGAAGGGGCTGCAAATTCCACTGTAGCGGCAGTCGCAGCCCGGCCAGCGGCACACATTATCCGCCAAGACCATCAAATCGCCTAGCCAACGACCGAAATAACATGACCGACGCACAGGCATGGAAAAAAACAATGCAGAAAAATTCAAAAAACAGTGCAACATCACTCTTGCCAACTACGTTTGCAGAAACCGAAGCGGTAACTAACATAGGAAACGCACTTATTAGCAACTTAGTGACAGTCGTTGAAAAAAACGGAACAGGCACGATCGCAAAAGCGCTCAACTCCGAGTGAATATAATCGACTGGCATGTCCCTCTGTGTTAAAAACGTAAGAGAATAGAACATAGTAAGAAATGACAAATTCGCAACAACCCCAACAACCAACGAAAGCCCCCAGAGAGCCGACCCAGCCGGAGAGTGAATCAAAATAGCAAGGTCCGCATAAATACAAACAATAATGCACCCGCAAACCAGGACAAAAAGATAGGAGGGCTTGCACTGTCGGAAAAGGAGCAGCCACCATATTGGAACGGGCTTAACGAGGAACGGGTCCCCAAGACCACGACTAAGGTGCTGAAAAAAACCCTCAATAGAGGCAGAAAAAAAATTGACGACCAATGAAACAACAATATAAGAAAGCAGCATGGTGAATAGCCAACTTTTCGATATGCCGCCTCCAAGAAAACTTGAAACAACGTCAAAAAACACTAGCTGACAAAAATAGAAGACACCAAGAGCAGCAACATGACCGGTTAAATTAAATAAATACCTGACTTCAGACTGAAGACAATTCCATATCCATCTAAACATCGCTAACCTCCAGCACCCGCATATTTGACCCGAACAACCTTCGACACGACAAATACACATATCAAAAGCGCAGCCCCCCAATACACATACAAACTCAACAACTCAAGCGCAAGACTCATTGAGGGCTTTACTAAAAACTCGGCCGGACCGCCAATTGCTAATCGGAAAGGGTTATACCTCATCGCCGGCTGCAACCAACCCGGCCAAAATGCGACAGGTAACAACGCGCCGCTTGCAGCACTGAACATGATCACATTCAGGCTCAGCAGGGCATCAGGCTTAACGGTCCAGTAAACAAATGCCGCAATCGCATAGCCCAATAAAAAACATAACACCTGACTTAGTAGCAATAAGCACAAAAAACCAACGGCCCCGACCACCTCCCCCTTATAAAAAACAACAAAAACCGCGACAATAAAAGGCGGAACATAATAAAGCAAGCTCTCCCCAAAAAACAAAGCCGCATTATAAAGCATATAACTTACAGGCTTCACTTGAAAGCACTCAATCAGACCATGGCTCACATGACCGGAGATACGAGCGATCAAATCATACGCATTGTTCAACCTGTTCAAAGCGAGCGCGGCTGCGTAATATAAATAAATTTCGGATAACGCGTACGTCTTCTGAAGTTCATTTTCTGGAAAAACTGCACGACTCCAAATCAGCAATTGAATAATAAATGGCACGCTTGTCGCTATAAAAAAATCAACTACCAGCATCGACCTATCACAGTAAACGGACAAGAACCCCGCTTTAACTAGTGACATCGCGCCCTTGGCGCTCATTCGTCACCGTCCTCTTCTCCACCCGCCTCGCGACTATTTCTAATAAAGTTGAGAAAGCTATCGTCCAAAGACTTTTTCACACTATCCCAGTAATAAATCTTCTTTTGCGACAGATAACCCTCCACAAAACATCTCGCTCGAGAACTCACTTCCAGACGAACGACATCTTTATCTACTCTCACATAGCCGCATCCATCGGCACGACTTAAGACCGCCTGTAGTTCTTGCAACCTGCCATACACCAGCACATCCTTGTTGCGAAGACCGATGCAGTAAACGGATATACCACCGCACCTACTAAAATCAGACAAAGGTCCGTCGTACCCAACCCGCCCCCTATCCAAAACAACCAACCTACGGCAACATGCCTGTATATCCAAGGAGTCATGACTCGTCAGGATAAGCGTTGTTCCATGCTCGGCACTTCGGTAATTTAAATAATCCCTTATTTGAAACTTTGATTCCACGTCCAAGCCAAGCGTTGGCTCGTCTAACAACAAGATCTGCGGGGAATGCATAAGCGAAAGTGCAATTTCGCACTTTACTCGCTCACCCAAGCTCAAATTCCTTACTGGCCTATCCAGAACGGCTCGCAGGCCCAAAGCAGAGAAGAGCTCTTCACGGTTTTTCTCGTAAACACATTTATCCATGGTATAAACATCTCGATAAGTATCAAAGCTTATCTTCGCGGCGAGATCCCACCACAGCGAACTTTTATGCCCGAAAACTACACCAATCTTGCTCAGATAAGCGGGCTTTCGACGGGCTGGCTCAAACCCTAAAACTGAAACTTCCCCAGAGGTCGGGCGATGTATACCACAAATCATTTTCAACAATGTAGACTTACCTGCACCGTTAGCGCCCACCAACCCGACAGTCTCCCCTTTTTTGACCACAAAGGAAATATCATCAATCGCAACAAATTTATCAACCTTACTATTGAAAAGACCAAACGAAAAACCCTGCCTTCGCACATATGATTTAGAAACACCTGAGACTACTATTGACTTATCCGTCATCACTAAAAGACCTTACAGAACTGCCGAACACACAACTTTCGACCTAACCAATGATAGCGGGACGTTCACCTTTGATAATCTTAGATGCCAGGCCCCGATCGTGATTTCAAAATGAACGACCGCATACGATAGCCCCCCCCACCTGACGATTGAACCGTGAAGGGCGACTTGCATCTGAATGCCCAGAAAATATTATGAAAAACTCCTAAACGCTGTACATAGAAAAAATCCGATAAATGCGAAAGACCATTCCCAAGACTCTGAATGAGCTCTCCTACACCGGAATAATCGCCTCCTCGCAGGGCATCCGTCGGACACCATTAATCAACTACAAGATGCTTAAAGCTCTTCACCAGGTTCTGTACGAAATACATCCTGCCTCGGCCAGGCCTTGCCTGGCCTTTGCTGGAATGCATTTCATCAGGCCCTGATCCACAAACCTAGCGTACCAATCCGCTGCGCAACGACTCTATTAGCGCCGATTTATTCGCAGGAATTGATATGGATATTCGGCTACCGCCTCCGCCTCAAAACGCCACATCCACAATCACACTGTCCACATACGTCCCCGCAGGCGGCGTGGCCTGGTCGGTGTAGACCTTGGCGTTGTAATTGAACACCTGGCTACCCGTTCCGGTGCCATTGCCTGGGTTCACCTCGGCATCACTGCTGTTGCGCCGTCCTGCCCCGGTGCTGCCCCAACGCACCGCGCCAGCGCCTTTGAACAGGTCATAGGCCAGGTAGTTGCTGCCCGACACCATGCGCCGTCGCCCGCCGGCGCTTACCGGGTGGCCACCGTCGCTCAGCCCCACGGTGTAGGCGCTGCCCAGGGTGCAGGAGATGCTGACGCTGCTGTTCACCGTGGCGAAGCCGATCACCAGCGGCGCGCTGCCGAAAGCCAGGTCCGGGGCGGTGATCTGGCAGTCGTTGGTCACCTGCAGGCTGACGGTCAGGGTGGCGGAGCCTGAGCCGATGTCCCGGCCCAGGCAGATGGCGCCGATGCCGATCCCCGAGCAATAGTTCCAGCTCCAGGCCAGGGTCAGGTCTTCGGTATAGAGGCCCGCCGGCACGTTGCTACCCACTGTGGTGCGCAAATACAGCGGCACTGACTTGGGTGTGCTGCTGCCCAGCAGGCCCAGCACGTCGATCAGCGAGTTGCGGGCAAAGTCGAACGTGGTACCGCGGGTGATGGGGTAGCTGGTGCTGTTGTTGGCGTACAGGGTGTAGCCGATGACCGCCCCACTGCTGCCCACCTGCAGGCCAGTCTTGCTGGAGGTGACGGTGAGGTAGAAGTGGTCGTTGGCCCCCAGCAGGGTCAGCAGCGAGCCGGTGCAGGTCAGGGCGCCGCTGGTGGTAGAGGTGGCCTGGACGGTGGTTCGCACCAGCACTGAACTGACCTGGCCGAAGGTGGGGGATACCGGCGCGGTGACGCTGCACAGGGCGTGGGCGGTGCTCGTGCAGAGCAGAAGCCCAAGGCCCAGCCCCCACAAGCCTGCAGAGCGATGAGAGAGCAACCCGGTCCTCATTGGCACACCAACGGCCCCAGCAACGGCACATCACCGTGCTGCGCCACGTCCAGGTCGAACTGCACACGGCACTGGCTGCCATCGCCGCGGGTCACCAACAGGCTATTGTGGGCCTCGAGATTTTCCAGGTAGACCAGGCCGTCCCACCCCACCACCGTGCGGCCGCCGCTTTGCTCATGCAGCACATTGCTGCCCAGCACCAGCTCTTGCCTGTTGGCATCGACCAGGACCAGGCTGGCCGCCACTACCCGCGTCAGTGGAAACTCCACCAGGTAGCCGCTGCCTCGGCGTACCGCCACCCGCTGTTCCACCGAGGGGCTGCGCACGTTGGCCGGCAGGTTGAGGGGGTCGATCTCGTATTTGCCGCGGTAGTAGCCGCTGGTCCACGGCACCAGCAGGTGGCCGCCGCTGTCGGTGGCGCCCACGCGCTGGTTTTCGTAGTTCACCGGGATGCCCGCGTAACCGTCGGTGCTGACCAGCACGAAGGCGTCGTCGATGCGGTTGGCGGCGTACACGCCACCGTCCATCCACACCAGCGAGCCACTGGCGTCAGCCCATTTGGTCGTCTGATCGCCCGTGCCGTACGCACCGGCCTGCAGTTGCACCGACTGCAGGCGCCACGTCAGGTCGGCTTGGCGGTAGGTAGGCTGGTCACCGGTCGCATAGCCCAGGTTGTAGCCCAGGCCGCCCTCGGTAGGCACGGCATGACTGTAGTTGACCCGCTGCTGCGTCTGGCCCTGCTGGTTGCGCTCGATACCCAGGCTGAGGTTGCCGCGCAGGTCGATGGGGATCACTACCTGGGCCTGGACCGCCCAGGTGCTGGCGCCGACCTCGTGGTTGGCCGACAGGTAGAAGCTGCTGTTGCCCCACAGTGGTTTGCTCCAGGTGAGGTTGAGCAAGCGGGTGCGCGAGGCATCGCCAGCGCGCACGTCGAAATAGCCGGCGCCCAGGCTGCCATAGCGTTCCAGGTTGACGCTGAGGGTCACCTGTTCGCTGCGCTGGCTCATGCGCGTGTAGGGCGCGTCCACCAGGGTCAGGTCGGCGTAATCATCGCGCCGTTGCAGGCGCTGGTAATTGAAGCTCCAGCGCGGGCTGCTGTACTGGTAGCCCAGGCTGTACTGCTGGCCGCCGAGGCCATCGTACCGGCTCTGGCTGACGGCGCTGTTCAGTACCCCAAAGGTCCCCAGGCGCAGGTTGCCCCCTACCCCGGCCAGGCTCAGCGACTGGGCCGCCTCGGCGTGGCCTTCCAGGGTGAAGGCGTCGGTGAGGCCGTAGCGCACGCTGCCGGTGGTGGCCCCCGGGCCGTAGGCGAAATCGCGCAGGCCGTAGTCGCGGCGCACGCTGCCGGCCGCCACGGAGAAGTCCATCAGGCCTTTCTGCAGCAGCGTGCTGGTGACGTAGAACGGCAAGGTGGTGGACACCTGCCGGCCCAGCGCATCGGTGGTCACCACCACCGCTTCCCCGGCGCCATTGATGTAGGGCACGTTGGTGAGGGTGTAGGGGCCCGGTTGCAGCTCCGCGCTGGTGGCCTTGTAGCCGTTGATGAACAGGTCTACCGAGGAGGGTACCGCGGCTTCACCGGCGAAGGCAGGCAGCGGGTACGTCACCAGGTCCGGGCGCACCGAGAAGTCGCGCGACAGTTGCACCCCCCCCAGGCGTATCGAATTGCTCCAGGGCAGCGAACCACTGACCAGGTCACCGGCTTCCAGGGTCAGTAGCCTGTCATCGTCGCTGTAACGCCAGGTGGTGTCGTAGCGGCGAAAGCGGCTGGTGTCGGCATAGGCCGTGCCGCCCAGGTTCTGGCGGAACTGGCCGGTGGTCGACAACGTACCCCAGCCATCGAACACCCGCAGTTCGTTGTAGGCCGCCAGGTAGCGGCCCTGGTCATCGGTGTCGTTGAGGTACAGGTCATAGTTGAACAGCGCGCCAAAACTGCTCATGGCCTGGGTGCGCGGGTAGGCCTGGGTGCTGCCGATGCGCTGCGCCGGCAGCCAGTCCGGGGGTACTTGCAGCAATAGGCGCTGGCCTTGGCTGTCGTAGTCGGTGTGCAGGCCACGCACACCGTCCAGGGCGACTTCCGGGCCGGTCACGCCGGGCAGCTTCAGGCCGCTGGCCTGCAGGTCGGCCAGGGGCAGGTACAACTGCCCGGCTCGCTGCTGCACCTGCACCACGCGGCCGGTGCTCATCTGGTTGACCACCAGTTCCAGGTACAAGGGCGCATCAGCCACGGCCTCCAGGCCCGTGGGTGGTGGGGGCAGTTCGCCGGCCAGGCTGGCGAAGGGGTACAGCAACCAGCCCAGGGCCAGCCAGGGGCGCCGCAAACGGCATGACGGGTGCGCTCCTGCGCTGGGCCGGGTCACGGCCGCTTTGGGTCCATGGATGGACGGTCTCCCTTGTCAGGCGGGGCATGTGGCGAACCGGGTCAATGCGCCGGCGCCAGGGGCTGGAGTGCCTCGGCGCCATTGATGCGCCCTTGCAGCACTGAAACCTGGGCGACCGGTTCGGGTATCGGCCAGCGCATGCTGGCGCCAGGCAGCACATAGCCGAGCAAACCTTCACCCAACGGCCGATGCTGGGCGCCCTCCTGGGCTACCACGTCGGTGAGGCGCGCATGTACCGGCCCCTGGTTGCGGATCTCGACGAAACGCTTCTGGCCTTCGCTCACCGTGCGCCAGGTCAACGCCGGGGCGCCTGCGGTCTGGGGGTCACGCTCGCGGCTGGGGTCGGGTTTGCTCCACAACCCCGCGCCATAGGCGAACAGCGGCACTGAATAGCGCATCTGGAAACGGATGGCCGCGGCAGTCTTGCCCTGGCCGTCCTGCCCTGGCGCCTGGGCAGCGGGAATTTCGTCGATGATGATGCGGTAGGCCAGCTCCTGGCCTGGCGGCACTTCCCGGGTGCGGGTCAGTCGCACCAATTGCTTCTGTCCCGGCTCGATGTGCGCCACCGGCGGGCTGCCGATCACGTCGCGCTGGTTCTGGTACTGGTCGTCGAAGCCGGTCTGGTTCCAGGCGAACACACGGATTTGCAGGTTGGCGGCTTCGGTGCCGCGGTTTTCCAGCCAGAGCGCACTGGCCTGCTGATCGGCCTCAAGCACCGGGTCGATGGGCCAGATCAATACCGAACTGGCCGCCTGGGTCGTGAACGGCAACCACATTGCACATACTGCACTTGCCCAGCAACGCCACATAACCTTACCCCACCCTGCCCTGCCCCTTCGACTGCCGTCCCGGTCTACCAGGACAACTCCACTTGCAACACATCGCTGTAACTGCCAGCCGGCAGGTTGCCCGGCAGGCTCAACCGGCCGTAGATCGGCAGGCTGATGTTGGTTGAATCGGCATAGGCCACCGTCACGCTCTGGCTGATCCCCAGGCTCTGGCTGTAGGCCGCGTCGCGGTACAACTGGTAGGCCAGCAGCGCGCTACCGGCCTTGAGGTTGCGCGACGTGCCGGCATTCTGGCCGCCATCCACCTTCATGTTCAGGGTGACCCCGGGCGTGCACTGCAGCGTGACGCCGGTTCCCGGTACCGCTGCCGTGGCCGTGCCGGTGGCCAGCGCCGACCAACTGCCGAAATTCAGGGTGCCGTAGTTGCTGCCCCCGCCCACCACCAGGCAGCCGGTGCTGACGGTGGCACTGACCTGGAAACTGCTGGACGTGGCAGCGTCCAGCGGCCAGGCCGCGGCCAGGCCCGCCAGCGCCAGCCCGCCTGCGAGCACTCCCTGTGCCAGGCTCATGGCTCAGAAGGTCAGCTCGACCGCGACCGTATCGGTGTAGGTGCCCGCCGGTAGCCCGGCCACGCCGGTGGCCTTGCCGTAGAGGTTGACGGTCTGGGCCACGCCGGTGCTGGTGGCCAGGCTGATGGTCCCGTCGATGGCCAGCAGGCTGGAGAAACCGGTGTCGGTGAAGAAGTCATAGGGCACGAAATGCCCTGCGCCGTCGGCCAGTGCACGGGTACCGCCGGTGGCCTGGCCGTCATGGGTGCCTCCGCGCACCTTGATCACCGGCGCGGTGCCCGATGAGCACAGGATGGACATGGCCCCACCACCGCCGCTGAGCACCTGGCTGCTGGCCTGGGTAAACAGGCTGCTGGTGGTGCCGAAGTTCAAGGTACCGAAATTGAGGTTGGTGCTGCCGGCCACGCCGTTGACCTGGCAACTGCTGGTCAGCACCAGGCTCGCGGTCACCTGGCCTGTGACGGTGGTAGCCGCCTGGGCGGCCGGGATCAAAGCCAGCCACAAAGCCAGGGCGGGCAAGCTTGCGGCAGTACGTAGAACCTGTGCGTGCATGATTCACTCCTTGTTCGTTACCAGTCCAGAGTCACTCGCAGGGTGTCGCTGTAAACCCCGGCCGGCAGCGCGCTGGTATTGGCCACCACGGCACCGAAGATGGGGATGGGAATCTGCCCGTCGCGATGGACGGCAAAGGTTTTCTGCTCGCCGATGGAATAACGCTCGGTGCCGGCGGCATTCAGGTAGAGCTGATACGCAATGGTGCGGCTGCCATTGCTCAGGCGCCGGGTGGTGCCGTCGCCGTTGGTGCCACCGTCGATGGTCACGCTGAACCCGGTGACCGACGGGTTGCAGGCCACCTGCAGGGCATTGCTGCCACTGCTGACGCTGGCGCCGATGGGGGCGGTCCAGGTCGGGCCCTGGTCGCCAAAATCAAGGTTGCCCATGCTGCCGCTGGGCACGGTGCTGCCTGCGCTACTGACCTCACAGCCGGCGGTGATGGTCAGGCGCGCCTGGATCTGCCCGCTGAGCGCCGCCACGGCGGGGTCGGCCACGGCGCTGGTGGTGATCAGGGTGGCGCTCAGCACCAGGCGCACGCTCACCACGAGACCGTCACTTTCAGCAGGTCGCTGTACTGACCGGCGCGGGGCACCTGGGCCAGCGGTTCGATACGGGCGTACAGCGGCAATTCGAGGGTGCCGGTGGCGGGGACGCGCCCGCTCAGAGGTTGGTCCACGGCAAACGGCACACGCCGGGCCGGGTCGCTGTACAACCGGTAGGGAATGGGCCGGGCGCCATTCGCGACCAGGTAGCGAACCTCGCCCACCCCACCGTGCTGGCCGCCGTCCACTTGCACCTGGTAAGCGGTATCGGGGTTGCATTCCAGGTGTGGCAAGCGGGTGGCCGGCAGTTCGGCGGACAACGGACCGCCAGGCGCATCCAGCCGCGCGGTGCTACCGAAGTCCAATACCCCCAGGCTCTGCGGCCCGGCGTCACCGGGCTGGCCCAGTAACACGCAGCCGCGCTGCACGTTGACCCGTACCTCCACCTGCAACTGCTGGCTGGCCAGGGCCGCGTCACCGAGCATCAGGCCCAGCACCGCGACAATCGTTCGTCCGTTCACTTCCTCAATCCTTTCGAGGCGCTCATCCGTGAAGTGCAGGCTAGCAGCCGAGACGCAAGTTGCCAGCTTGGTCAGCATATTGATACCTGGCGAGGCCACGCCGGGCGCGGGGTACCGCCTGGAACGCGGTGGCTTCTTGTCTATTCTGATGCGTGACCAGCCGGCCACGAGTTTCATCATAAGCAGCACGATGAATCGATTCAGCTAGCCGCTTGTCCTACCTTCGTACTGGTCCTGTCAAGTCTCGGCCCGCCAGGTCGATGCAGTAGATGAGGCACGCACCTGTTCACCTTTTTTTCTCTCTGCCGCCTATAGGTCCCGACCCGATGAACCCCTTCCGCTTTCTCCGTCAGGCTGCATCGGCCGCCCCCGGGACCGCCAGTGTGGTGAGTACCTTCAGCAGCCTGGCAAGCAACCTCCAGGCTGTGCACCTGACCCCGACCTTCATTGCCGGTTTCGTTTCGCCGCACCTTGACCTGGACGCTGTTGCGCGCCAGGTGCGCCAGCGTTTTCCCCAAGCCACCCTGAGCCTGTGCACTACGGCGGGCGAGCTGACCAGCGCCAATGACAGCCTGTATTGCGCCGCACAGGGCAACTGGGACCGGATCGTACTGCAACTGTTCGACGCCAGCCTGATCGCCGCCGCCGAGCTGGTCAGCGTGCCGCTGCTCAGCGAAGACATCCGTGGCAACGGCAAGCGCCTGAACATGCGCGAGCGTATCGACAAGCTGGTGGGCGAGCTCAAGCGCACCCGCGTGAACCTGCCGCTCGATAGCCGCGACACCCTGGCCTACGTGCTGTTCGACGGGCTGTCGGCCTCCGAATCATTCTTCATGGAAGCCTTGTACGAGTCGGGTCGGTTTCCGTGCCTGTTCGTCGGCGGCTCGGCCGGTGGCAAGGACGACTTCCAGAAAACCCTGCTGCACGATGGCCAGCGCAGCTACCAGAACCACGCCCAGATCGTCTTCCTCAAGTGCGCGCCGCAGGTACGGTTCGGCGTGTTCAAAAGTCAGAACTTCGAACCCACGCCGCTATCGTTCAGCGTGCTGACGGCATCCCTGGAAGAACGCTATATCCACCAGGTGTTCGACGCCGCGGGCAACATCAAGACCATGGTCACGGCGCTGTGCGATGCATTCAAATGCGCGCCCAACCAGTTGGAGAAATACCTGGCCGAATACTCCTTCGCCATCCGCGTGGGCGAGGAACTGTTCGTACGCTCCATCGCCCGCATCGACTATGCGCGGGAAACCATTCACCTGTTCTGCGACGTCGCACCCGGCGAGGAACTGGTGATGGTCAAACGCACCTCGCTGCGCGATGCCACCCAGCGGGACTTCCAGCGTTTCCTGCAAGGCAAGGGCGGCCAGCCGGTGGTGGGCCTGCTGAACGACTGCATCCTGCGCCGCGCCAACAACGCCGGCAAACTGGGGGAAATGACCGGGGTGTTCGGCGACGTGCCCGTGGCCGGCTTCTCGACGTTCGGCGAAATTCTGGGCCTGAACCTGAATCAGACCCTCACGGCGATCTTCTTTTTCAAGGTGGCCAAGGGCGCGACCTTCAGCGATGACTACATCGACCGTTTCGCCAGCCACTATGGCGAATTCAAGGCGTTCTTCCTGCGCCGGCAAATCCAGAAACTGGCCGGCCTGAACCGCGTGGTGGTCAAGCAGATAGAGGCCTTCAAAGCCCACCACTACACCAGCAGCCTGGACACCCAGGGCCTGGACGCCAGCGTGCAACCGGTGTTCAGCGGCCTGGCCGACCTGGGCACCGTGCTGTCCCAGGCCACCGAACAGCAGGAAGAAATCGCCCGGCAGTTGCAGCACTACTCCGGTGAGCTGCACCTGTCCATGGACGACCTGACCAGCACCATCGACCACCAGAACAGCGTCACCGCCCAAGCCGGCAGCACCGTTGCCGGGCTGTCCAGCCACGCCGACGAGGTGGTGGGCAGCGCCCGCGACCTGGCGCAATCGAGCCTGCGCATCCAGTCCATCGTGCAGGTCATCCAGCAGATCGCCGGGCAAACCAACCTGCTGGCCCTGAACGCCGCCATCGAAGCCGCCCGCGCCGGCGAAACCGGCCGAGGCTTTGCCGTGGTCGCGGACGAGGTGCGCAAACTGGCGGAAATCACCCGCAAGAACGCCGGGGAAATCGGTGTGGACATCGATGCATTGTCGGGGGAAATTCAGAAAGTCGCCTCCCAGATCGAGGAACAGTCCAGCTCGGTAGGCACGCTGAAGCAGCTGCTGGGCGACCTGGAAAACTCCAGCCGCATGACCGAGGGAACGTCGCAGCGCACCAAGAAGATCGCCGATACACTCACGGGGTTGACGCATCTGGATGGGCGCTGATTTCACTCGGCGCCTCATTTCAGCAGGGAAGGCAGCGCCAGCCTTTCAAATCCATAGATCATTTAGCGCGGTACGGTCCCCGCCTTCGTGACCGGTATTCAAGATGCCTCTGGGTTCGATCATCATCAGCTTGGCTTCGCCTTCGGCGGCGGTCCTATGCTCTGTTCCACGAGGGACGACATACAATTCACCCGGCGCCACATACACTGGGCCATCCGGAAGGTCGATGCGCAGGGTGCCGTCCAGCACCAGAAATGCCTCGTCTGTTTCCGGATGTGAATGCCAAATAAATTCACCCTCGATACGCACGACCTTGAATTGGTAGTCGTTCATCTCTGCCACTACTCTCGGGCTCCACGGCTGATCGATGAGCGAAGCCTTTTGCGCGAGATTGACAGGTAGTGCTGGATGCTGTGACTGAGCCATGACGAATCCTCTGATAGGTGAGTCGTCAGGCTAGCGAATGAAGCATTAACTACGCTTGTACGATCCTGCAAGTTGACGATGACCGCGCAACCGCTCGAGCCAACGCAAGGGTGAAACGCCATAGCAACGGGTGAAGTGACGCGTCATATGACTCTGGTCATGGAACCCGGTGGCCAGCGCCGCATCAACCAGTGTGAATCCATCAAGGATCAGAGCACGGAATTGATCTAATCGGCGCAGGGTCACGAACCGATAGGGGCTGGTGCCATAAAGCACCCGAAAGTCACGCGACAGGCTCCACCGTTCACGCCCGCTGGCCTGTTCGAGCATCTCAAGGGTGATGCCTAGGTGGAGATGCTCCAGGATGAACTCCCTGGCTCGCTCGGCGGCGCGGTAATCCAGACGTTTGCGCCCACGAGGTTTGCCAGCGACCGCCCTCAGGGCCATTGCAAGATCGAACAGGGCGTCCTCCTCTTCCAGCGGGTCCAGAGAATGATCCATAGCCTGCACGAATGATTCAGTCGCCCGATATAAGCGAAGATCGCTCGATAGGCCACCCGCAATGTAGGGCAAAGGTTCACCGCCAAGCACCTGCTGGATTAAAGCCGGGTCGACGTATGCCATGCGGTAGCGAAAACCTGCCTCGGTTCCTGCCATGCCGTCATGCAATTCATCCGGATGCAAGATCAAGGTGTTGCCTGGCATGCCATGACACAGGGCTCCCTTGTAGTGAAAGCTCTGCACACCAGAAAGGGTACGTCCTATGGAGTAAGTGTCGTGGCGGTGAGGATCATAGCCATGACCGCCAAACCACGCTTCGATGCGCTCGATACGACCCGGTTGGAGGTTGCGTACCACCCAGTCGGAACCAGGTGGCAGTTGATTTCTATCCATTTATGCAGCCCGGGTGCGTAGTTGTTCGGGGGCAAGTTCGAACGCCGTCTTGCGATGGATGCCTGGCCAACGAGAAAGATCGAGAATGGAGCATCAACGCCCTTCCGCCCAGCGGATGCTTTGCCCCATCTGAGCGGTGACCCACTCAAAGAATATTGTGCATTTGTAGCTGTCCTTGAAGTGGCGTGGCGATAGAAGGCAGTACTTTGAGTGATCGCGCCTGAAACCGAACGGAGCAATAAGCTGCCCGGATTCCAGCTCATCCTGGACCATCAGCGATGACGACATGCTGACGCCCAGCCCAGCCGCTGCCGCCTGGATGCACAGGTAGAAATGCTCATACTCCAGCTTCGTCGAATTCGGCACCGCTACATCTGCCAGCTGCATCCAATTATCCCAAGCGAGCGGTCGGGTCTTGCTTCGCAACAATCGCATCCCATCAAGCTGTTGGCCCTCCAGCCAGAGTGAGGGACTACAGACGGGGCCGATCCATTCTTCGCAGATAGTTTCACAGTGGATCGACCTGTCCCAATAGAAGTCGTCTCGACGCACCGCTACGTCAGCACCCGAGCGAGCAAAATCTATCGGCCCTCCAGCCGCCAACAGCTGCAATTGCACATTTGGGTGCGCAGCGTGGAAATCCGGCAGGCGCGGAATAAGCCATTTCATGGCAATGGTCGGCTCACAGGAAACCACCAGCACATCCTCGCGAGACTCGCGCTGCAGCCTGTACACGGTAGTTTCAAGTTGCTCGAAGAAGGGGCCGGTTACTTTGTACAGCTGCTCACCAGCCGTGTTGAGGAATATGGCACGGTTGCGCCGCTCAAACAGCTCGACGCCAATAGCCTCCTCCAATGCCCGCACCTGGCGGCTCACGGCACCGTGGGTAACGTTCAGCAGGTGGGCCGCCTGGACGAAGCTCTCAGTCCGTGCGGCTACCGTGAAAAAATGAAAAGAGGTCAGGGCGGGCAGTTTCATATACGCGATGATTTCTCACAGATTTGGACAACTATAAATCGTTTTTAATGTTGCCAGCCAATGGGCAAGCTTTTCCTCGCCCCGCACCCAATGGTGAGCCTGGGAATCCCGTACCCCGGCAATCGTCACGTGCTTGTCATCACCTTCCACAGACGTTGACCCATACAACGGCATGGCTGGCCCACGCTGCTCAGGAGCTTTTCATGAACGAGTTGATAGCGGTAGCCGCCATCACGATTCTCGCGGTGATCAGTCCAGGCCCGGACTTCGCAATGGTGACCCGCAATAGCTATGCCTATGGACGCAGCAGCAGGCTCATGGCTGCCTTCGGAATCGCCTGCGGGGTGCAGGTGCATGTGTTTTACACCGTTTTGGGCATCGCCCTGATCATCACACGCTCCCCGATCTTGTTTGTAGCCATGAAGATCCTCGGCGCCGCTTATTTGATCTACGTGGGCTGGAAGTCCTTGACCAGCAAGTCGACTCTGCAACTGGGCCACGCCACCGGCCAGCGCCCCTCCGCCGGCAAGGCCTTCGCAATGGGCTTTCTGACCAATGCGCTCAACCCCAAGACAATGCTGTTCGTGGTTGCCACTTACAGCCAGGTGGTGCAGATCAACAACAGTCTGGCAATCAACTTCGCTTATGGCCTATTTATGTCAGCCGCACACTGGGTGTGGTTCAGCTTCGTGGCTGTATTCTTTTCAGCCGAGGCACTACGCCAGCGCCTGCTGGCCAAGCAGCATATCGTCGACAAGGTGATCGGTACCGCACTGATCGGATTGGGCGTCAGTCTGGCGCTGCCAGGACTGGGCCATTGAAGGGCGCTTGGCGAAACTGGCCTGCATAGCCCTGGAAGGCATACGGGTACCCGAACGGTGACCAACGACCGCCGTGCATACAGGCCACCAATGTCCGACAACCGCCCACCCCTTCCCCACCCACGCTAGCCCGTCCCCTGCCCCATTTGCTTAAATACCCGCCACGGCCCACCGTGGCCTTTCCGTTTTGCATGAGGAATGCCCCTTGGCCGCCTTACCGCCAAAGAAATCCTGGTTCAAATCCCGCCTGGGGAACGCCCTGGGCCGTCGCCATCTGGGCCGTGGGACGCAGATTACCGAGTACTTCCAGCACAAGGCCCAGCAGCAAGGATTCACCCTCAGCCAGGGCCAGCAGCAGGTTATCAACAGCATGGCCGAGCGGGTCGAACCGTTGTTGCAGGAAGACGCTACGCAGCCACGCAGCCTGTACCTGCATGGCGCAGTGGGGCGCGGCAAGAGCTGGCTGCTGGACGGCTTTTTCCAGGCCATGCCCATTACCCGTAAGCGCCGGCTGCACTTCCATGATTTTTTCGCCAGGCTGCATGAAGGCATGTTCCGCAACCGCGAACAGGCCGATGCGCTGGAGACCACGCTGAATGAGTTGCTCGGCGATTGCCGGGTGCTGTGCTTCGACGAATTTCATGTGCATGACATTGGCGATGCCATGCTGCTGACCCGGCTGTTCAAGGCCCTGGATGCCCGCGGGATATTCCTGGTGGTAACGTCCAACTATGCGCCAGAAGGCCTGCTGCCCAACCCGCTGTACCACGAGCGCTTCCTGCCGGTGATCCGCCTGATGAACGCGCAGATGCAGGTGATGGAAGTGGGCGGCGCCCAGGATTACCGGGCCCTGCCCAGCGCCGCGAGCGAACAGCGTTTCACCCAGGGCCACTACGTGTGGCCGGGCACGCCCCAGCAGCGCCAGGCCCTGGACCTGCCGCCGGCCGACCTGCCGCCCTTCCCCCTGGCCGTGGGCAAGCGCCAGCTACGCGCGCGCATGAGCCATGAGCGCACCATTCGCTTTGACTTCGACGACATCTGCGAACAGCCCACGGCGGTGATGGACTACCTGGACCTGAGCGGTCGTTTCGACACCTGGATCATCGACCATCTGCCATTGCTGGATGATTGCTCGATTGCCGTGCAACAGCGCTTTATCAACCTGATCGATGTGCTTTACGATCAGGACAAGCGCTTGATGCTGATCAGCGAGCGCCCCTTGGCCGAAAGCCTCGCGGGCCAGGCCATTGACCTGGCACGTACCCGCAGCCGGCTGGGCCAGCTCAAGCAGAACCATCCCTGACGCGCCCACGGTGATGCGTGGCTTCACGACCAAGGAAGATCCGACATGACAACCCTGCACCTGCTCTGCGGCAAGATCGCTTCCGGGAAATCGACCCTGGCCGCACGCCTGGCCGAGGCACCGAATACCGTGCGCCTGAGCGAAGACCTGTGGCTGGCGCGCTTGTACAAGGACCAGATGCACAGCGTGGCCGACTATGTGCGCTGCGCCGCCCTGCTGCGCGAGGCCATAGGCCCGCATGTACAGGCCCTGCTGCGACTGGGCGTGAATGTGGTGCTGGACTTTCCCGCCAATACCCCGGCCAACCGCCAATGGATGCGCGGCCTGTTCGAAGCCAGCGGCGCGGCCCATGTGCTGCATGTGCTCGATGTGCCCGACGAGACCTGCAAGGCGCGCCTGCGCCAGCGCAACGCCGCCGGCGAGCATGACTTCGCCGCCAGCGACGAACAGTCCGAGCTGATCAGCCGGTACTTCAGTGTACCGACTGCCGAAGAAGGCTTCGCTCTGTCAGTCAGCGCCTAGCACCTGCGCGACCTCCTGCAGAATCGCCGGGTCATCCAGGGTCGACGGCGGCGCGGAAGCCAGCTCGTATCTCGACTTGCCGGAGCTAAGGTTAACCAGCAAAAATTGGCAGCGGTGCTCTCGTGTAAAGTTCAGGGCATGACAATGAGCGAGACGGCCACCAAGCTTCGGATGCCGGCAACGACAATGCCGCGGTATTGGCCGCCTAGTTTGGGTATTTGTATACCTACTTCTCGATCATTGAGAGTGCGCTAGGTTACAGCGACGACGGCATTTGGGGTCAATTTTAGTAGACGCTGGCTGAAGTGACACTGCAGGGAGAGTAACGATGTCTGCTGCGTTCAATTTTCATTCAACTTGGCTGTGGCGCCATGCATTCGTCAATCCTCAACCGCCACAATACAGCCAAAGCCCTGTCGACTGCCTCTAGGGTTGTAGGAGGCTTCCGCCCAACATAATTGAAGAAAAATCGTCGCTAATCTCAAGTCCTAGGCTAGGAAAAGGATCAAGGGCGAGACTGAACTGGCGAGCTCCATTCCGCCTGCGCCGGTCACAGCCAATGAACCTCCACCCCTCGCTGCGAAGGACGTGGACAACCGGTTTGTCTGGGCGGTCGTGCTAGTGCCAATCGCGGTCGCCTTGCTTCAATACAAAACCGGAAAAAGCCTTTGATGGCTAGCGTTTCTCGCGAACGTTGTGCTGTGTGTTTTGGATGAACGCCGTTTGAAAGCTGCCGGCCATAAAGCGCCAGAGAGCTTCTGGGCCGCCGTCGTTCCGGTCTACCTGTGGAAACGAGCCAGGCTCCTCAGCGACAAGCGCAAGATTTACTTTTTTGGCTGGCTGAGAGCATTTGCGCTGTCCCTTGGGGTGGAGACTTTGGGCGGCGACAAAGCCATCGCGGACGCTGCCTGTCCGGTCGTAACCAAAATCATCAAGACGCAATATTCTCAGGGCGCTACCTGCGTTGCTGTGACGATTGACGATAAGCCGAAATCGGACTTCTACACCGGTCACGCCTTGCTCGACAATGGCAACGAGCTTCGCATCACCATTCAATCCAAAGGCGACAACATCTACGTCACTATCCCCAACCAGTGATTTATCCCGCAATACCGTGCGAGGAACACCTTTGTGTCCTCGCATTTTTTTAAGCTGAGGAAGCGCCAAGACGAGTTCGAGCTTCTGACCTATCAAACGACAGAGCAGCGCACGCGGTGGTCGTAGGATTAGCCATCCAATAGACCATGACCTGCTCGTCCATGAGCACAGCGCAGTCGAAACCCAGTCCCTCTCCACAGACCAGTGATGACACCAATACTGCTGTTTTTACGACAGCCGTCCGCAGAGCGGCACGCCTAAGCCGGTAAAGGCGCACGCAGCCAACACCGGTCTCATCATTAACCAACCCCCTTCAGCTTGGACGCTCCCCCCCTCCACGTTCGCAAAAAACTATCTCCACATGCTCCGTAGAAGCCAGCATGCTCAACGGCAAGCACACCAATAATGGCGTATCAATATCACAGCATCCGGTATGATGCAGTTCAGGAAGATAACCACTAATAGGAGCGTCCATGAAAGCGTTTCTTTGGGTCGCAGCGGTTGCACTGATGATGTCCGGCTGCACCTCTGCGCCGCCGACTAACTTTTCCCTTCCCACTGTTGAACCTGCAGTCATAAAGCAAGACGCCGAGCTCAAGGCCGTGTCTGTGTCATATGCTTCGCCAAAAGAGCAGACCGGCGATATCCCTACGTTCGGAGAGGGCTTTCCCCTACTCTGGGAGAAATCCCTCGAAGAGGCCATCAATAAATCTGCTGTCTTCCAGGACGATGCCTCTGAGAAGGTAAACTTGTTCGTGAAGGTGAAGCAGCTTGAGCCACCATTGGGCGGGATCTCGATGACGACCTCGGCCAACGCAGAGTACACCATCGTTTCTCGCAAGACCGGTAAGGTGCTCTACCAGCGGACGGTGTTTACCAAAGGAGTGGTTCCTGGCGACTATGCGTTCTCAGGCATGACTCGCATGCGTGAGTCGCTGAATCGTGCAGTGCAAAATAATATTGCGGAGTTCCTTGACACCATAAGCCACCAGCGTTTGCTGGCAGTCAGCCCTCAGTAATTCAAAAGCGGCAAAAACTTAGTCTTTAAGCCGTTCTGGAATTAGCTCCCCAGCTCCTGTTGGCGGGGCTGATTCTGCAAGTGGTACCAGCTTCGAGCACCCACATGGTGCGATCGCGCACCGCCACTGCCTTTCGATCTGCCGCGCACGGCATCGATATCCCTCGCCAGACCTTGGCTCGCTGGGTTATCCAGTGCGGCGAGTATATGCAACCACCGCTGAATCTGATGCGCGACAGTCTGCTGGCCAGTCGCGTCATCCACTGCGATGAAACGCGGGTGCAGGTGCTGAAAGAACCTGACCGCGAGCCAGAGAGCCAGTCGTGGATGTGGGTGCAAACCGGCGGTCCACCGGATAAGTCGGTCATCCTTTTTGATTACTCCACCAGTCGAGCGCAGGAAGTGCCTACGCGCCTGCTCGATGGCTATCGTGGCTACGTCATGACCGATGATTATGCCGGTTACAACGCACTGGGCGCCCAAGCAGGAGTTGAGCGTTTGGGATGCTGGGCCCATGCTCGTCGCAAGTTCGTTGAAGCACAGAAAGTGCAACCCAAAGGTAAAACGGGGCGCGCGGATATCGCGCTGAATCTGATCAACAAGCTCTACGGCATGGAACGCGATCTCAAAGACTGCGCTGACGCTGAACGCAAGATCGGTCGTCACGAACGAAGCCTGCCAGTACTGGCTCAGTTGAAAAGCTGGATCGACAAGACGCAGCCACAGGTCACTGCTCAGAACGCCCTGGGCAAAGCCATCAGTTACCTCGCAAGTAACTGGAGCAAGCTGGAGCGATACGTCGAGGAAGGCTACCTGCCGCTCGACAACGACGCCGCGGAGCGCGCGATTCGCCCGTTCGTGATCGGAAGAAAGAACTGGTTGTTCAGCGATACGCCCAAGGGCGCGAAGGCCAGTGCTCAACTTTACAGCCTGGTCGAGAGTGCCAAAGCCAACGGCCAAGAGCCCTATGCGTGGCTGCGCCACGCACTGGAGCGCTTGCCAACGGCAACATCGGTTGAAGATTACGAAGCCTTGCTGTTACCTACGAATACTCCCAGAACCTGGACATCGCCAAGGTAGCACGCATGAACACCCGCGCTGGCAGCCAGTGCGGCCCAGTGCAGGGTCACATGACGTGCATCGATGGCAAGGGTGTGCCGCGCGAGCTCAACTACACCCGGTTGGTGACGGTTGCGACATGGGTTGATGCGCCGCCACGCCATCCCGGTATAAGCATTCGCCATAGGCCGTGGAGCGTGACAAGGCCCACATCAACAGGGCGAACAGCCCTATCACCATACCACCGGCGTAGAAGGCCCACGACAGGCGGTAGGCCGACAGGCTAACCAGCGCTGGCAGCGACGACACTGCCAGCAGGGCTACGATCATCTTGCGCAACGCAAACAAGCGCCCTTTTTCGTCCGAGTCACCACGTAATTGCAGCTGGCTGGTGAAAAACACCACCGATGCCGCGTTGCAGACCCCCACGGCTGCATACAGCGCGGTCAGGACGACAGCGTGGTCACATATCCCCAGAGCTGCTAGCGCAAGCCCTTGAGCCGCCACCACCCAGGCGGCCCAGCGCTGGGCGGCCAGCGTTTTGCCCAAGAACACCACGAGCATGGCCCCAGCGGCGAAAGCGCCGTCGAACAGCGTCATATACCAGCTGTTGCCCGCGAAGCGCTGGGCGACGACGGCTGCCAAGGTCAGGTTGATCAAAGCAATTGTCAGTGAATTGCACGCTGACAGGCCAATATGCCATAGCAACCCCTGACGGGCCCCCATACGCCGCAGAAACGGCCCCCAGGCGGTGCTTGCCCGCGCTGTAGATGATAGCGCCTGGTGGTGCACGCGCACACTGCGAAGCAAGCAGCCGGAGATCAGAAATGTCAGCGCGTCAGCGCCCAGTACCGCCACCGGTGACGCCACCATCAACGCCGCGCTGACCGCCGCCGTTCCCAGCAGCAACGCGGCCTGGGACACCGACGCATTGGTTGACGAGTAACCCAGCATGCGTGCTGGCGCCACACTTCTGGAGACCAGGGAAAACATGGCCACCTGAAACACCTGCGCCCCCAGCTTCAAGGCGTACAGCAATGGCAGCATCCAGGCCAACGGCCAGGCGCAGGCCACCGCCAGGGCAAGCCCCCCCAGCAGCAGCGCCCGTGCCAACTCGTTGGCGACCAGCAGGCGGCGCGGGTTCAGTCTGTCGACCCAGGGGCCGAGGTAGGCGCTGCTCAGGGCACTGAACACGTAATCGACCACTAGCACGGAACCGAACAGGGTCAGCGAGCCGCTCTGGTCGTACAGCAACTTGGCGATCAAGATCGAGTCCATGCCATTGCCCACATTGGACACGGCATTGGCACCAATGATGCGTCGGGCGTTGCTCACTCTCATGGCCGGGCGTAGTCCACGCGGCACTGGCCCGCCCACGCCTGGGTCTGCGCCCAGGCGTCCTGGGCATCACCCGCCACACACAACACACAGCCAGCGCGGTTGGTGGAGTCAGTGGTCAGTTGCGTCAACTGGCCGGGCAGAACGTCCAGTTGCCATTTTTTCACAGTCTCCTCCTGAAGGGCGCCTGTCACCTCGACGGCCTTGCAAAAACCAGGCTGCTGAGTAAGAAAATACACCGCGGCGCCCTGCGACGCGACCACCCGCTCAGGCAAGGCAAGCCCCAGAACACTGGCGATCGACAACTGGGAAATATCTTGCCCGGTGGCGTAGTTGATCAGTTCGCTGATGTAATCCCCGCCCGGGCGAATATGGGTTTCGATCAGCAACGGCCCCCGTTGCGGGTGTACCCGTATCTCGGTATGGGTGGCACCCATGCGGATATCCAGGCGCAGCAGCGCCTGGCTGACCCGTTCGAAGATCAAGGCAGCCAATGAAGCAGAAACAGACGGAGCCGGGAACAGGTGGCCAGTCTCATAATAATGGGGCGCGCCAGATGTCACCTTCTCGGTGATGCCAACTAACAGGTTGCCCGACGGCGCGCATATGACTTCTACGCTGAACTCAGGTCCCGGCAAGTACTCCTCAGCGATCCAGCGTGGCCATTGCGGGCCATCATGTTCCAACCACGCCGCCAGTTGCGCTGCGCTGCGCACGTGGTTGACCAGGCGGCTCCCCCAGCCGTCGGCCGGTTTGATGATGACGTCCAGCATCGACCGCTGACTCAGTTGCGCGTAGATGGCCTGAGCGCCCCCCGCCACGTAATCGACCCGTTGCCGCGCATCGTCATTGAGCAGGGCACGCATGGCCGGTTTGTCACGCGAGGCTGCCAGAGCCTGAGGCGTATTGGCGGGCAGCCCATAGCGTTGCGACAGGCGCGCCACATGTCGGTAACCATGCTCGGTATGGCTGATGAACGCGCGTGGCACGCCCTGCAGTTGAATCAGTCGCTCGACACCGGCGTCCATCGCCGCATCATCCTGCAAGCTGGCGCTGGCCATCAGCGCCACTTGCTGCACGAATGCCGCGGGCACGTCCTTACGGGTGTCGAGAACAGCGTGGCAGGCGTACCCCAACGCCTGGATAGCGGTCGCGCTGTTGAGCGAGTTACCTATCAGGCAGATCCAATCGGCCATCGTTCTCTCCTTGGCTGTCAAAGCGGTTGCCAGTGCAGGCATGCCTGCAGGGCGTTGAAAAACTGCGGCCACCAGATATTGGGGGCGTTGCGGTAGCGGTGCAGCAGGATGGGCATCATCAATGCCTTGCACAGCAGCACGCGGTAGTGCTCGCGTAGCACCTGCGGGGCAAGCCCCAGGCCTTGGGCGGCCATGAGGTCACCGTATTCGCGCAGCACCTGCGGTTCCCAACGCTCGCGCAAGGCCGGGGGCAGGAACTGCCCCATCAGGAAGCACAGGTCCTGGACCCCAGGCCCGGGCCGCCAGCTTTGCCAGTCCAGCAGCACGGGTGAGCTGTCACCGTCGGCCGGCAGCAGGAAATTGCTAGGATTGGGGTCGCTGTGGACGATGGTGAGGGGGAAGTCATGCTCCGCCAATACCGCCATTCGAGCCGTCGAGCCGTCGATCAGGCGTTCGAGGAAACGGTGTTGCGCGTTCGTCAAGCGCTCACCCAACGCCTGCTGGAAGGTCGGCAGGTAATCCAGGATGGGCTGGCGCCATCGGTTCTCGAAGTCTTCCAGCGAGAACGTCTCGACACTGCGCTGGTTGAGGAAATCCGTACGGCCATGGAAGGCCCCCTGTACCGCCGCCAGTGCCTGTACCATCTGCTGCAGTTGCAGACGATCGGGGGGCAACTGCCGGTCGGGCGCGTAGCGGCCCGGCCCAGCGTCATCGAGCACCAGCGTGTAGTTGCCATCGTCCGGGTCGAAAGCGGCGAAGCGCGGCACCGGCACACTGCGCACCAACGACACGCCCTCAGGCAAGTGCTGATAGAACGCTGTTTCCAGCGCCCCCAAGTGGTGCGGCGAGTACAGCAAGGCATGGGCCGTGGGCTGCTTGACCACGAACGAATGCCCGCCCCAGTGCATGAAGCGACAAATGGAAAGCGGATTCTCGACAGTACGCCACGCCACCGGTTCGCCCGCCACGCCCCACTGCTCGGCCAGCACCGGCTGCCAATCATCCACCGGTGGCGTCAGCATCCCGTCACCTCGCGCAAGCGTGGAGCCAAGGCCATGCCCGGCGTACCAGGCTCGCAGGCATAGTGCAGGGTGCGCCAGCCGCGGGCTGCGGCCGATTCGAGATTAGGGGCGCTATCATCCACCAGACAGATGGCATCTCCCGTCAGCCCCAGACGTTGCTCGACCGCCTCGAAAATGCCAGGCAACGGCTTGGTGACGCCCAGCTCACCGGACAGGAACACCGTCTGCAAGCCCAGGCGAGACTCCAGCAGCCCTCGCAGTGCGCCTGGATTGTTGCTCAGCACCCCCAGGCGAAATGTCTGTGCCAGGGCCGGCAATTGGTTCAACAGACCGACGTTGGGCGTGAACACCTTGAACCAGAAATGCCAGCATTCGGCGGCGGTCACCGTCTTGCCTGCCAGTGCGCCAATAAAGGCCACCAGGTCTTCTTGCGTGGCGGTGCCCTGGTCCAGGCGCGCCACCAGCCTGCTCTCATCCAGCGCGGCCTCGACCCGGACGGGGCCAAGCCCGGTGAAGTGCCCCAGCGCCTCAAGGCGCGCGGCAGGTTGGTAATGGAACAGCACGTTGCCTACATCCAGTAAAACAATGGGTCCGTTCACACGACATCCTCCGTTATTCCCCTTATCGTTGCGCCGGCGCGCGCATTGCGCAGGCACATCCAGGCCAGCGGCACTGCGCTCAGGCACGCCGTCGCGCACAGCCACAGGGCAGCTGCCAGGGTGTTGCCGGTCTGGCGGTAGACCAGGGTGATCAACGTGGGCGTGGAACTGCCGAACAGCGTCACCGCCAAGGCGTATGCCAGGGATACCCCCAGCGCCCGGACATGAACCGGAAACAGCTCCGCCAGCGCTGCCGCCGCAGGCCCGGTATACAGCACCATCAGCACTGCCAGGCCGCATTGCACGCTGACCAAGGCTTGAACGCCGGGCACACGATTCAGCCAGGTGAACGCAGGGTAGGCGCACAAGGCAATGCCCAGGGCGCCGACCAGCATCACCACATGGCGGCCGACCCGGTCCGACAAGCCGGCTGCCAAAGGGCACAGCAAGGTAATCAACCCCACTAGCACCAGCCCCAGGTAAGCCTCGTCCCGGGGCAGGCCGAGCACCATCGAGGCATACGTGGGCATGAAGTTGATCAACTGCGTGGCCACGGTCCACAGGGCAACCATCAACACGCCGGCGACCAGTGCAGGTACATGCTGGCGCAGGCGGGTGCGGCCGCCCGCAGTTGCCTGGCACTCAAGGTAACGGCGCAGGGGCTTGCTTTCCTCCAGGCCGCGACGAATCTTCAGTCCCGCCACCACCACCAGCAGGCCGAACAGGTAGGGCAGCCGCCAACCCCAATCATCCAGTTGGGCGGGACTCAGAACGCGCGACAACAGGCTGGCACTCAGGCCGCACAACAGGAACGATGCGGCTTGCGCCACCTGCTGGCTGGAGGCGAACAGACCACGCCGGTGCGCGGGCGCCGTCTCCACCAGGTACGCCAGCGCTCCGCCGATTTCCCCCCCCGCGGCGACGCCTTGCAATACTCGCGCAACAATGACGCTCAAGGGTGCCAACCAGCCGATCACTGCGTAGGTGGGACACACGGCGATGATCAGTGTGCCGGCCCCCATCAGCATGATCGACAGCGTCAGCGCCGCCTTGCGCCCGCGACGGTCGGCATAGCGGCCCATCAGCAAGGCCCCCAGTGGCCGCGCGACGAAGCCCACGCCCAGCGTCAGGTAAGAGGCCACCAACGACATCAACGGGTCGCTGGCAGGAAAGAAGGCGGCCGCGATCTGCAGGGCAAAGATGGCGAACAGGGTGAAGTCGAACCATTCCAGGGCAGCACCGACGCTGACCGCTACCAGCAGCCTGGCCCGTTCGCGGCGGGCCAGTGCGCTCATTGGTCACCCCCGCGTGCCGTCGGCGGCGACGTCTCGTAGCAGCCCAGGCGACGCAGGAACTGGGCGCACGCTTGCAGTTGCGCCACTTCCACGTATTCATCGGCCTTGTGCGCCTGCTTGATGCTGCCCGGGCCGCACACCACCGTGGGTATCCCTGCCGCCTGAAACAACCCGGCCTCGGTGCTGTAGGCCACCCGCTGCGCACCCTCGGTCAGGGCACACGCCTGTCGCAGCCAATGGGCAAAAGACTGGTTGGCATGCTCGTCCAGCCCTGGCGTATGCAAAGTGTGGGAAAACTCGATGGCGGCGCCCGTCGCATGCTCAGGCGTTGCTCCCCACAACGCCTGGCCTGCATACGCCTTGACCTGTGCCAGCAAATGCTCGGCATCGCAGCCCGGCAAGTAGCGGATCTCGAAGTCAAAGCTGCACTGGCCGGGAATGACGTTGCCCGCCACCCCGCCCCTCACCTTGCACACCTGGACCGTTGTGTAGGGAACGTCGAAGCCTTGATCCAGGGGGCCCTGGGCCAGGCGCTGGGCCATATGCTGAAGTTGCACCTGGACCCGCGCGGCAACGTCAATGGCGTTGACACCTTCGCTGGGCACGGAAGAATGAGCGGCCTTGCCACGCACGCAGCAGCTGATTTCGTGGCGCCCCTTGTGGCCGACTACCAACCCCATCGATGTGGGCTCACCGACAATGCACCCGGCCGGCGCCAGCCCTGCCTGCGCGATGAAAGGGACCAATGCCTGTGCACCGTGGGCGCCCACCTCCTCATCATAGGACAGCGCCAGGTGGAAACTCTGCCGGGGCGAGGCCATCAACTCCGGAACCATGGCCAGTACCACCGCAATGAAGCCTTTCATGTCGCAGCTACCGCGACCATACAACCGCGCGCCGTCCAGCCGCGCCGTAAAAGGGTCCTGGGCCCAGGCCTGGCCCTCCACTGGGACGACGTCGGTGTGCCCGGACAGAATAATGCCGCCAGGGCGCACCGCCCCAAGGCTGGCAAACAGGTTGGCCTTGTGGCCACAGGCGGCAGGCAGCACCTGGGCGCTCACCCCAAACCCCTCCAGGTAATGGCGAACCCACTCGATCAGGTCCAGGTTGGTGCGGTCGCTCACGGACGGAAAACCGATCAGGACACGGGCGATATCCAGGGCGCGCACCAGCACGCTGCTCTCAGTCGGGCAGGCAGTTACCGCCCCTTGGGCCAAGGCCAAAGAAGATGTCATGGGATGCTCCGGCAATCAGTTGGCTATTTGGACAGGGCCACCGGCAAGGCGCCGGGCGAAACCAGGCGCACGCTGCGCGAAAACCACAGGTTGGAAAGCACCACCGCCAGGCACACCACCGTGACGAGCAACGGCACCCAGGGGCTGTGCCAGGTGGCCAGGAGGAATTCAGCCGCCAGGGCGATCACGGGCACACAAGGGGTAAGAATCGACACACGGCCGCCGCCCAATTGCTGGATCGCGAACTGCAGGCTGAAGACCGGGACCAGCACGCTGACGAAGGCAAGTTCCACCAGTTGGACCAGCATCGTCGTGTCGAGCGTGAACAGTTGCTGCAGGTTTTCCCTGCCCACCCAACCGGTGACCAGCAACAGCAAAAAGAACCGCACGCTCAGGATGTCCATGGCGCTGTAGCGCCCTGTACGGTTCAACTGGCCGGAACAGAACACGTAGATACCGCCCGTGATCCCGGCGACAGTGGCCAGCGCGATGCCTTCGTACAGATGCACCTGGCTGACCTGGGCCGTGGCCCCCAGGGCCAGGCGCATCACCACCAGCGCCAGCAACGACAGCAGAATCATCAGGGCACCCAGCCAACGATAGCGGCTCACCGAGGTGCGCACCGCCAGCCGTTCGCACAGCACCACTACTAGCGGCATCCAGCCCTGGTAAATGGCTGACTCCACCGACGCCTCGATGCGTTGCAAGGCCATGAACATCAGCCACCAGCTGAACAGCGTCAGGACGTTGAGCACCATCACTCCACGCCACTGTTCCCTGAGCAAGCGCAACGGGTCGTGACTGCGCACGGCATGCACCAGGAAAAAAACGCCCCACGCCATCAGAAAGGTAATGAACGTCAACGCCGCGCCACTGATGCGGGTGAACGATACCATTACCCAGACTGCCGAGAGCGCAGTCGAGATGCAATAAACTGCCATGCTGATGCCGCCGATGATGCCTGTCTTCATGACTGCTCCTTGGAACACATCGCCCCTGCCCGCCCCCATGGCGGCCACGCCTCAAGCGCTGAGCGGTTCGAGGGTCTCCACCTGGGTCGGCACGTAGCGCTGCAAGGCGTCGAAGTCAGCGCGCAGCACGGTCGGGTCATCGTTGTAGAAGGTCAGGATACCGGCCGTATCAGCCAGTGAACGAGAGTCCACCACCATGCCGGGGGCCACCTTCCAGTCGATGCTGTAGGCACTGGCGATGGGGGGCTCGTTGAGCTGGCTGATACGGCCTTTGCGCAAGGGCAGCAGTGCCGATACCACATTGTTCTTCTCATGGGGCCTGATCTGCTCCAGTGCCGCGGCCCCGGCCACCAGGTAGAGGTTGGCATCGATCAGGTTGATGTCGCTGTTTTTCTCATGGTACGGCACGCCAATGCCCCCCGGCACCCGCGCGGCTATTTCCAGAAATACCGGGTAGCCTCGACGCCGGTCGACGAACACTTCATGGTGGGTGGAGCCGTTGCGGAAGTTCAGTGCGGCGATCACGTCGCGGTTGAACGCTTCCAATGTGGCCCTGAGAGCGGGGTCGGCCACCGGAATGACGCTCAACGGTTTGCCTTGGACAAAATCGAAGTTGGTGCAGCCCAGTTCCAGTACTCCGCAGTAGCGGATCTCGCCGTCCACCACGAACGAGTCACACTGGAACATGGCGCCGTCGATGTACTCGTCCACTTCGTAATCGAAATGGAAAGGTGACGCCATCACCTGTTCACGTGCCTTGGTGAAGTCGGCCTCGTTGCCAATGATCGACACCTCGAAGCTGCCTGCGGCGTTGACCGGCTTGAGCACCAGGGGCAGGCCCAGGCGCTCCGTCAGCTCGCGGTAATACGCTTGCGGTTCCTTGGCCAGCCGTGCCTGGTCGAGGGAGACGAACCCCGGCACACGTATGCCGTGCCGGCTGACCGCGTGCTTCATCAGCACCTTGTCACGGAAGTTGGCGACGATGGCCTGGGTGTCGCCCTCCAGCCCGAACGCTTCGCGCAACTGAGCCGCCAGTTGAACGTGGCATTCTTCCTGACAGAAGATGCGCACCGCCGAAGTGTCCCCCCCTACCGCGCGCAATTCGTCGCTGACGATGGCGTGGCACTGTGCTTCGTCCAGCAACGGACGAATGTTGCGATGCGGATCGGCGTCCACTCGCGCGACCTTGGCGACATTGCGCTCCAGCGCGGCAGGCAGCACATCGGCGTGGTAGGCGATCAGCACGGTTCGATAGTCACGGCCCAGGGTCTGCAACGCCGTCTCGGACGCGAAATTCAGGTAGTGGGGGGTCAGGAACACAATTGTCTTGATCATGGTGGCACCTCAGGTGAAGTCAACGTTCATGCGGTACAGGAGGCGCGCGTCGGCACCCCCTTCACTCTTTGCAATCGAAGGCCCTTTGTGCAGCGTGGACAGGTTGTCCCAGATCACGATGTCGCCCGGGCAGTAGGCATGCTGGTAGCGGGGGGCGTGCTGGACCATGAAGTCCACCAGGCAGTCGAGGATGCAGTGCGACAGCGTCGGTGACACCCCCTCGATCTGCATGGCCGTGGCGGCCGGGGCGTAAAGTGAGGCCGAGCGTGCCAGCGGATGCAGGAGCACCAGGGGGTGCAGCACGGCCTGTTCCAGGGTGCCCGCTTCCTTGCCATCCAGGGTTTGCACCGCGGCCTGGGCATTGCGCAGCACGTCACGGTTGCCGAAACGGTGCCGAACCTGCAGGCGGTCCAGCTCAAGCCCTTGAAGGCAGCCGGGGCAGCTGGGGCTCTGCTGCCACTGGCGCACCTGGTTCAGGGCCGCGACGCAATCGATGAACTCGGTCTCGCCATGCGCCTGGGGTACCTGCACGGCCAATAACGAGGTGAAGACAGTGTTGGCCGTTTTATAGGACATGTCCGTGTGCCAGTACCCTCCCCCCTCGTGCACCCCCAGCGCCTGGCCGTCCTGATGAAGGTTGGTCACCGTCAGTACTTCGCGGTAATCGGCCAGGCAGTACTTGGCCAGCACATGGTAGACCGGGGTGCCCAGCGTGCGCATCAATTGCACATAGGGCGCCACGTCAAGGTCCTGGTTGCTGATGACCAGCACCTTGGCCCGGGAAATGGCCTGTTTAAGCGCCACCACCGGCTCCGCGAGCGCTTCAGCAAGGGTCAGGCGCAACGGTTGCAAGCTATTCACGCCCATGACAGTCGTCCTTCCGGCTCTGGTGCCGCGGCGCTGACCCCCGCCGCCGCAGGCACCATGGTATTGATCGACGCGTAGCCCGAGGCCGCGCCCGCGAAGTACAGGCCGGCAACGGGGCTCCGGCCCTGGTGGTGGCGGGTAAAACCCGTCTGCTGGTTGACCAGCCCGGACCACTGGGTGGCCGGAAGCTGGGCTGTGACGCCAATGGCCGACACCAGGCACTGGTGCGGCGCGGCCGCATCCAGGTGCAGTTCGTAGCCCCCGCCCGTTGGGCTGGCGACGAGCCGACCCGCCTCCAGCGCGTTGCGGCACGACGCCCGTAGCAACGGGTGGCCATTGAGCGACGCGGGCAGTTGCAGCACGACTTGGTCGCCGCTCTGCCGGATCGCCGAGTAGGCATGCAGCCAAATGTTGGCCCGCCCCAGGCCAGCCGAGTTGAGCGGCCCTTGAACGGCCGTCGATGAGGTCTTGGCAATCATTTCCAGGGTGCGCTGGCTCAGTGAGCGCAGGGCAAAGCGATCATCGGTTTCCTGGGGGTACAACCCCAGGTAGGCTTTGGCCAGGATGCAGATGTTGCGGGCAAAAGGGGCTAGCAACAGGGCGAGCTGAAAGGCGCTGTTGCCGCTGCCGAAAATAACCACGTCCTGGTCGCGAAATTGCTTTGCCTGGCCCTGGGCTACCAGTTGGTAGAGCTCGAAGCAGTTCAACCAGCGGGCCGCAGGAGCCTCGAAAGGCGGCGCCTTGGGCCGAATGCCGGTGGCCAGGATGAGCTGTTTGGCGCGCAACGGCGTGCAGGCGCTGTCAGCCCCCACGCTGACCTCGAACACCCCCTGGGCCTGGGTGACCGTGATCACCCGTTGCTGAACGCGGGTCAACGGCAAGGCGGCGAAGTTGTCACGGATATACGCGGCATATTCGGCCCCCGTTGGGCTGATGCACGGTTTGTCCATGAATTGCTGCAAGGCAAGGGGCGCACCCTCTATTTCCAGTTCATTGCAATAAGACTGCAGTGGGTGACCGCCCATCATGCCCATGCAACCACCGAACACATCACTGACAACCGCCACTTCCAGACCGCTGTCCAACAGCCTGATGCACTCACTGAGCCCAGCCGGCCCGCCGCCCACCACGATAACGTCGAATATTGGCTGCTCCATTTTACAGTTCCTCCAGGCGAGCACAGGCTTGATCCACAATGGGTTTGGCGACCGAGAACGAAAACCTTACAGAGCGTGGGCAGTGATGCAGGTAAAAAGGCGTGGCGGGCAATGGCATGACTCCGCAGCGCCTGGCCAGATGCTGGCTGAAGGCAACCGGCGGCCGTGACGGGTCCAGTCGCGAATAGTCCGCCATGAGGTAATGGCCGCCCGCCGGCACCGTGAAGTCGAAACCGGCGCTGGCCAAGGCACTCGCCAAGCAGTCACGCTTGTTTTTATAGTGGGCCCTCACCCTGTCCAACTGCCCGCCCGCCAACTCATCTAGCAGTACGGCGACAGCCGCCTGCAAGGGCTTGGGCTGGCAATAACTGAGGTACAGGTGGTGCGCGTGGGCGCGCTCGATCAAGAATGCCGGGGCACACAACCACCCGATCCGCACCCCGGTCATGGACAACAGCTTCGAGGCACTGCCCGCCACCATGATGGGCAATTGCTCGCGCGGGTAGCGGGCCGGGCCATGGCTGGCGTATTCGAACTGCCCGTAAGCCTCGTCGACGATCACCACGAACTCATGGGTGGTGGCCAACGCTGACAGGCGCTGCCAATCCTCACCCGTCATGCACCAGCCGGTGGGGTTATGCGGTGTGTTGATCAACAGTATCCGTACACCGGCGCGCACCTGTTCCTCCAGTGCATCCCAGTCCGGGCCCTGGAGACCAAGTGAAAACGGTACGGGGACTGGCTCGATGCCCAGCAAGGCGGCCAGGCCGGGGTAATAAGGGTAGAAGGGTTCGAAAAAAGCGACCTTGTTGCCGAAATCAGTGGCCGCCGCGTACAGCGCCAGGTAAAGCGACTCGGTACAACCGCTGGTCACCAGCACTTCGCTGTCGGCGGCAAGGCCGGGGCCAGAATGGGCGGCGATGCTTTCGCGCAGAATCATCTCGCCGCGTGGGTCGGCGTACTGCCAGCCAGCGCTCACCTGCCCAGCCAACGCCGTGTTCATGGCCTCGTCAAACAGGGTCTCGGGAAGCCCTTGCGCCAGGTTCAACGCACCCACCGATGCCGCGAACGCGCTGGCATCCCTGAAGGGTGCCACCCGCGCACTCAATGTCAAATCATCCATGACTTCCCGATCTCCTGTGGTACTGGCATGTCAGGCGTGAGCAGCCACCCGGTTCAGGCCGTCCCAGAAACGGGTCAGCAGGTTCAGGACATCAGCGGCGCCCTCCAGGATGTCATTGCCGTTGCGCGCTTCGCGTGCTGCCTCCATCACGGCGTCGCTGATCCATTCCACATGATCGGTTTCCACCAGCATGTGCAAATAGAAGTAAGTGAAGTCTTCGTGTTGCCAGCCGTCATAAAGACGAAAGCCTTCATACAGGTTGGCAATCATGGGAAAACCAAACTCTTCAATAATGTAATGGGCACCAATGGCCTGTTCCGTCGAGCCTTCCAGAAAGATCCGCCGCAACCCTGCCACCAATGCGCTGGCCTCAGGGATATATTCAACTTTCTTCCAGTCGTCCAATTGAATACCGACACCGGCCAACACGCGTTCAAACATGATGAAGTGCGCCTCCCCCACGCCGTCGCCCAGCTCCGAGACCACGGTGCGCGCCAATTTCATGCGGATGACTTCGCTTTCGGTACGGTGGGAAGTGCCGGCCAGAATCTGCGGAAAGGTGCGGATATAATAAAAGTACTGCTGAAATACTTTTTTCAACGTTGCTGGTGGCAAGGGCGCCTGGCGAAATGTTTTGTAAAAGGCATTGGTGTTGATGCCCGATGCCGCGATCATTCCTTTCATCGAGCGGATGATGTCTTCACCCGTCAAACAATCACGCTCCATTCGTTGAGCCAGCATAGAGACCCCCAGATACGGTAAAGTAGTTTGAAGAGCAGGATGAACTTCCGTGCTCGTTTCAGATAGTAAACGGGAAAGACGAGCGCACCAATTGATTATTTCGATTAGAAAAACAACCAGCGATAGATTTATTTGGAAATAGATTTTTTGTAAAATAAATAAATTATTAAAAATTAGAGACTTGCATATTTTCTGGATTATCACAGCACTAAAAAAGAGCAGAAAATAAATGACTTGCCCCGGCTTGACGCATTTCTTGCTAGTAAGCTACATGTGAACCCCCTTTTGGAAATTCCCTATAGTGAACAAAGCACCCATCGACATCGCCTTGACCATCAAGACCGAGCGGGCCGCGCGCGACTGGTCCATCGGCGAGCTTGCGCAACTGTCCGGCGTCTCCAAGGCCATGATCAGCAAGATCGAGAATGCCCAGGTCAGCCCTACCTCCACCATTCTGGGGCGCTTGTCGGGCGCCTTCGGCCTGCCGCTGTCGACCTTGCTGCACCGCGCCGAAGGCCGCTCGGGGCTGGTGTCCAGAGCAGCTGAGCAACCTCGCTGGGTGGACCCGGAGACCGGCTATGCACGCCAGCAGATTTCCCCGCGCGAGGGCTGGCCACTGGAACTGGTGAACGTACAACTGCCGTCAGGGGTACGCATCCAGTACCCGGCGACCGCCTATGCCTTTCTTCACCAGCAGGTATGGGTAACGCGAGGCACATTGGTGTTCACCAAGGGCACCACTGTCTACACCCTGGCGCAAGGCGACTGCCTGCAACTGGGGCTGCCGGAGCAAGCGTGTACCTTCGAAAACACCACCCGCGACACCTGTGAATACGTGGTCGCGCTGATCCGCAAGTAAGGGTCACAGGCGCTGGTACAGGTGGCGGGCCCACTCCGAGTTAGCCCGCTCGCGCTACCTTCTGACCAGCGACGTGTCCGCGCAAATCGGCGCGCTCAACGTCCCCCTCGGAACTGGAAGACGACAACGGCTTCAAGCTCAATTCGCGGGACGGTGAACCAGTTGCCAGGCGAATACCACGTCGGCTACTACCACAGCAGCGCCAACGGCACAGATGTCTACCGGGACGACGAAGGCCAACCCGCTGCCCCTACCGGCAATCCGCACCGCAGCAACAGAAGCCACCAGGCGTCCGGGCGCGGTCAACGTCATAAGCCACGGCCAACGCTGCTTCGGACAGTGTCTTCGAGGTCGATAGGTAGCAGGGTCTTCATAGAAGCTGAGCGAGGTCTTCACCACCTAGCCATCGCCCAGTTCGGCAATGAGCACCACATCGTAGAGTCCTGCCTCAATCTCTGCCTGCGTAGGCCCATGCCTGGCCAGGCTAAGTGCATCATCAGCGGGCGGCGCGCCTGCCAACATCAGCACTTCGTCATACTGAAAGTGCTCAACTCAGGCGTGCCCTTGCAGATCATTGGTACGGTGCATGGCCGTGGTGTTGATCGGCGACATGATGAAAGGCCCCAGCCAGCTTATCCACATAAGGGGCCTGCCCGTCCGGTTGCTCGGGGCCCGTGAAGCCGCGGTTATCGGCAAATGAATCGGTTTTGGAGTAAGCGCCAACAGGCACACCTCAGGTGGTGCCGCCCATATCGTTTTTATAGCTCTCCGATGCTGCGTGCCTTGAGTGGTCACATCCGATGCAAATGGCTGGTCAAGTCGAATGCAAACAGGTGGTCAAATGGGATGCAAACGCTTGGTCAAGTCAGATGCAATTTCCCATATTCCACCAATGGTTCTAGCAATTCCGGCTTGCCCTCGTAAAACACGCTGGTGCAGCCGGCCATCAGGGGGCCGTAGACGATCAGTGAATGGCCGACCACCCAGCCGACGTCGGAGATGCCCCACCACACATCCCCGGCCGTCATGCCGTAGACCTTGTCCAGGGCGAAGCGCATGGCCACGGCGTCGCCGCCGTTGTCACGGACGGTGCGGCCGGTTCGGCGTGCTGCACCTCGCGCTGCCAGTCCAGGTCGCGGCCGGGCACCAGGCTTGCCGTCAACTGTGGGCGCTGCCACACCCCGATATGGCCGGGCCGGTGCCGGGCCAGTTCGAGGGCTTTGTCCAGCAGCGGCTTGTAGGCGACCACCCGGTCGAATTCCAGCCCGCAACTGGCGGTGAGGATGAGCGTGGGCTGGGCGTCGTCGATGCGCACGGCCAACTCGTTGGCGGCAAAGCCACCGAACACCACCGAATGCACCGCCCCCAGGCGGGCGCAGGCCAGCATGGCCATGGCTGCTTGGGGAATCATCGGCAGATACAGCAGCACCGTATCGCCCTTGCCCACCCCCAGCGCGCGCATCCAGCCGGCCAGCCGCGCCACCTCGTCACGCAGTTGGCGAAAGCTGAAACGCTGCTGGCTGCCAGTGACCGGCGAATCGTACGCCAGGGCGGTCTGTTCACCACGGCCCTGCTCCACCTGGTGGTCCAGGGCCAGGAAACTGGTGTTCAGGCGCCCGTCGGCGAACCATTGGTGGGTGCCGTCGGGGCGTTCGCAAAGGATCTGGGTGGGGGCGCGGAACCAGGCCACCTGACGCGCCTGCTCGGCCCAGAAGCCAACGGGGTCGGCGAGGGAGCGTTGATAGTCGTGCTGATAATTCATGAAACCTACCCTGGATTGTTTTTATGGACGGGCGAAACCAGAGTATGGCCGCTATGATGGGCATCGCGAATTTTCCAAGACGAGCCCTATGGATACCCTTGCACGCCTGAAGGCCGGCCAACTGGCCGGCAGCACCCGCCTGGACCTGGCCTGCGGCCTGACCGAGTTTCCGCGCGAGATCTTCGACCTGGCCGACACCCTGGAGGTGCTCAACCTCACGGGCAATGCCCTCAGCAGCCTGCCGGATGACCTGCATCGGCTGACCCGACTGAAGATTCTGTTCTGCTCCAGCAACCACTTCACCGAACTGCCGGCGTGCATCGGCCAATGCCCGGACCTGAGCATGGTGGGTTTCAAATCCAACCGCATTCGCCATGTGCCAGCCGCTGCCCTCGGGCCGAAACTGCGCTGGCTGATCCTCACCGACAACTGCATCGAGGCCTTGCCCGACGAAATCGGCGACTGCCACCTGATGCAGAAATTCATGCTGGCCGGTAACCGCCTGAGCCAGTTGCCCGCCAGCATGGCCAACCTGCACAAGCTGGAGCTGCTGCGCTTGTCGGCCAACCGCCTGAGCGCCCTCCCCAGCTGGCTGCTGACCTTGCCCAGCCTGGCCTGGCTGGCCTGGGCCGGCAACCCCATGAGCACCGACTACAGCACACCCCATGACGACGACGGCATCACCGCCGACGTGGCCTGGGCCGAGCTGCAAGTGGAACAGAAGCTGGGCGAAGGCGCTTCAGGCATCATCAGCCAGGCGCTGTGGCGCGGCGACACGCCGGTGGCCGTGAAACTGTACAAGGGCGACATCACCAGCGATGGTACGCCGCTCAATGAGATGAATGCCTGCATCGCCGCCGGCCTGCACCCCAACCTGATCCGCATCGAAGGCAGGCTCAAGGGCCACCCCCAGGGGGTGACGGGGCTGGTGATGGAGCTGGTGGGCCCCGAGTTCGGCAACCTGGCGGCCCTGCCCAGCTTCGATAGCTGCAGCCGCGACGTGTACCCGGCGGATACCCGGTTCAGTGCCGAGGTGCTGCTGGCGATGGCCCGGGGGATGGCCTCGGTGGCTGCACATTTGCACCACCATGGCATCAACCATGGCGACCTGTATGGGCACAACACCCTGTATACCGCCCAGGGGCAATGCCTGCTGGGTGACTTCGGCGCGGCTTCGTTCTACCCGCAGGATGGTAGCCCGGCAGCCGCGGCGCTGCAGCGCATCGAGGTACGGGCGTTCGGTATCTGGCTGGGGGAACTGCTGGAACGCTGCGATGCCGTGCAACCGCACTGGCAGGCGTTGCAGCAGGCCTGCGTGCAGCCGGATGTGCTGGCGCGCCCGGATTTTCATGGGGTCATCGCCGCCTTGGCCTGAACCTACAGCGGCCACGGCTATTGCTGCGGGACCGGGCGAAGCTCGGCAAGGAGCCCGCCCGATCGACCGCGGTGCCCGGCACGCGGTCAGTTCCGCTGCTGGTGGGCGAGGTGTGGGGTGTACACGAAACACAGCTTGTTGCCTTCGGGGTCCCGGCAGTAGGCGCCGTAGTAGTCGGCCGAATATTGCGGGCGCAGGCCAGGTTCGCCTTCGTCCAACGCGCCCATGGCCAGCGCGGTAGCCCAGGCGGCGTCGACCTGCGCGGCGCTGGCGGCGGCGAAGCTGACCTGCACGCCATTGCCCCAGGTCGCGGGCAACCCGTTGAAAGGTTGCTGCACGAAGAACTGCGGCCACTGCCGCCCCGGTTGCTGCCAGCCAGCACCCGGGGGGCCGTCGTCTTCATCATCGACCATGCGCTCCAGGCCCAGCTCAGCCAACACGGCATCATAAAACGCCACCATGCGTGGCAAGTCCCGTGCGCCCACCTGAATATGGCTGTACATGACTATCGCTCCTTGAATGACAAAAAACTCAGACAGTCGGCCGTTACTGCCGCTGCCAAGCGAGGCCGGTTTACACTCGGGTCACTTTAGCGTCTTCCTCATACGAGAGCCTACATGACTGGCACCCTGTTCCTGCGCGGCCTGTTCGTCGGCATCCTGGCCGGTTTCCTGGCGTTCAGTTTCGCCAAATACTTCGGTGAACCCCAGGTTGACCAAGCATTCGCCTTCGAGGAACACCTGGACCAGGGCGCCGCACCCGAGTTGCTGGGCCGCGAGTTGCAAAGCGGCGTGGGGCTGATCAGCGGCGTGCTGATCTACAGCGCCACCATGGGCGGCCTGTTCGCCTTGGCCTTCGCCCACTGCCTGGGCCGCGTCAGCGGCCTGGGGCCCCGCGGGCTATCGGCGTTGTTGGCCCTGGCGGCGTTTGTCGCGGTGGTGGTGGTGCCGGGCCTGAAATACCCGGCCAACCCGCCGTCCATCGGTGACCCGGACATCATTCGCGAACGTACCCACTTGCTGCTGTTGATGGTAGCCCTGTCGGTGGTGGCGATGGTCATCGCGATCAATTTCGCCCGCTCCCTGTTGCCGCGCCATGGCGGCTGGGCCGCTGCCCTGATCGGCATTGCCCTGTACCTGCTGGTGGTCAACCTGGGGGGCTCGGTGTTTCCGCCCGTGGTCGAAGTGCCGGACAGCTTCCCCGCCGAGCATTTGTGGCATTTCCGCCTGGCCAGCCTGGGCATCCAGCTGGTGATGTGGACGGCATTGGGACTGATCTTCGGCTGGCTCACCGAGCGGGATACCCGCGTGTTGCGCGGGAGCTTCAAGCGCTGAGCTGCAAAGCCCTCACCACAAACGCCCCGGCAAATCCACCAATATATATTTCACAACGGCCCGCGCGCCCCCCTTCTCAACGCCCGGCAACCGCCTAGAATAGCGGCTCGGTAGTGGTCCTCGTCCTGAGTTCGCCGCCCGCATTGAACGCACCCCAATCATGTCCAATAACAACCCTTGCCTGAGTTGCGGCGCCTGCTGCGCGTTTTTCCGTGTGTCTTTCTATTGGGGTGAATGCGCCTCCGCCGGCGGCCTGGTACCCGATGAGTTGACCGTGCAGGTCAACCACAGCATGGTCGCCATGATCGGCACCGACCGCAAACCGGCACGCTGCACCAGCCTGTCGGGCGAGATCGGCTGCCAGGTGGGTTGCACCATGTATGAGCAGCGCTCCAGCACCTGCCGCGATTTCGAGGCTTCCTGGGAATATGGCGCGCACAATGAAGCCTGCGACCGCGCCCGCGCCCAACATGGCTTGCCGCCCCTGGAACCGGGCTGGGCGATGAGCGCCTGATTGCGCGCGAACGGGTGAGTGGCCACACTGTCCTAGCGTCATGGCATACCGCCTTCCCAGGAACCGACCGTGGACCCCAAGACCGTAGCAGCCTACGACCAGCGCGCGCCCGATTACGCCCGCGAATGGCAACACCAGGCGCCACCCAGCGACATGTATGCGCTGTTGCTGCGCCACTTCAGCCCCGGCCCGACCGTGGACGTGGGGTGCGGCAGCGGCCGTGACCTGGCCTGGCTCAGCGCCCAGGGGTTCGACGCGCTGGGGGTGGAGGCCAGCGCCGGGCTGTTGACCCAGGCCCGCACTCGCCACCCCGAGCAACGCTTTGCCTTGCTGAGCCTGCCCGAACTTCCAGGCCTGGAAACCGGGCACTACCAGAACGTTCTGTGCGAAACCGTGATCATGCACCTGCCCCCCGAGCAGATCGCGCCCGCGACCCGGCGCCTGCGCGAGCTGCTGCGGCCCGGCGGCACGCTGTACCTGAGCTGGCGGGTAACCCCCGAAGTGTCCATCCGCGACGCGGCCGGGCGGCTGTACAGCACGTTCGACAAGCGGCTGGTGCGCGAAGCGCTAGGAAGCGTGGAGGTGTTGCTGGATGACGAGACCGTGAGCGTTTCGTCGGGAAGGCGCGTGCATCGCCTGATCGTGCGGGCATGACCCCGTCTGCAGGCGCTGGCTGGCCAGCGCCCGCAAGGTCGGGTATCAGCCGAAACGACCGGTGATGTAGTCCTCGGTCTGGCTCTTGGCCGGGTTGGTGAACAGCGTGTCCGTGTCGCCGTGCTCGATCAGTTCGCCCATGAACATGAACGCCGTGTAGTCCGAGCAGCGCGCGGCCTGTTGCATGTTGTGGGTCACGATGATCACGGTGAACTGCTCTTTGAGCTCGGTGATCAACTGCTCGATGCGCCCGGTGGAGATCGGGTCCAGCGCCGAGGTCGGTTCGTCCAGCAACAGCACCTGGGGCTTGAGCGCGATGGTGCGCGCGATGCACAGACGCTGCTGCTGGCCACCGGACAGGCTCTGGGCGCTCTGCTTGAGCTTGTCTTTCACTTCACCCCACAGCGCGGCGCCATGCAGGGCCTGTTCGACGCGATCATCCATTTCCCGGCGGCCGAGCTTTTCGTGGTGGCGCACCGCGTAGGCAATGTTGTCGTAGATCGACATCGGGAACGGCACCGGCTTCTGGAACACCATGCCCACATGGCTGCGCAGGCGGTTCATGGAGTAGCTGGGCGCCAGGATGTTCTCGCCGTTGAGCAGCACTTCGCCCTTGGCCTCCTGCTTCGGGTACATGGCATAAATGCGGTTGAACACCCGCAGCAGCGTGGACTTGCCGCAGCCGGACGGGCCGATGATGGCCGTCACGCGCTTTTCGGGAATGTCCATGTCGATGGATTTCAGCGAGCGCTGCTGGTCATAGAAAAATTCAAGGTTGCGCACACGGATTTTGGTGCGTTCCTGGGCAAGACTTGTCATCAGTGAGACCTATTGCGCAAAAGGATCAATCGGGAAAGCAGGCTCAGACACAGCACAAAGAGGGTCAGCACCAGGGCGCCGGCCCAAGCGATGGCGTGCCAGTCGTCGAACGGGCTCATGGCGTACTGGAAGATCACCACCGGCACGCTGGCGATCGGCTTGAGCAGGTTGCTGCTCCAGAACTGGTTGCCGAAGGCGGTGAACAGCAGCGGCGCGGTTTCGCCGGTGATGCGCGCCAAGGCCAGCAGCACACCGGTCACCACGCCGGCCTTGGCCGCGCGCAACACGATCTGCAGGGTCAGTTTCCACTGCGGCACACCCAGGGCCAGCGCGGCTTCGCGCATGGTGGACGGTTGCAGCTGGAGCATTTCATCGGTGGTGCGCACCACTACCGGAATCACCAGCAAGGCCAGGGCCAGGGCACCGGCGAACGCCGAAAAGCCGACCAGGTGGTTGGTCAGGTGGTTGAGCGGCAGAATCACCGCGGTGTAAATGAACAGGCCCAATACGATGGAAGGTGCCGACAACAGAATGTCGTTGATGAAGCGCACGGTGTTGCCCAACTTGGAGTGGCGGGCGAACTCGGCCAGCCAGATACCGGCCGCCAGGCCAATGGGCGTGCCGATCAGCAGCGCCAGCACCGACATCAGGGCGCTGCCGTAGAAGGCGTTGGCCAGGCCACCTTCGGTGCCCGGTGGCGGCGTCATCTGGGTGAACAGGGCCAGGTTCAGGGCCTTGAAACCGTTGATGAGGGTGGTGATCAGAATCCACACCAGCCACAACAGGCCGAAGAGCGTGGCGCCGCAACTGAGCGCCATGGCAATGCGGTTTTTCAGGCGGCGAACGCGGTACAGACGCTCGTGGTCGTTCATAGTCCCTCTTTACGCGACAAGCGCATCAACATCAGGCGGGCGGCAGCCAGCACCACGAAAGTGACGACAAACAGCAGGAAACCCAGGGCGATCAGCGCCGAACGGTGCAGGTCGGTGTAGGCCTCGCTGAACTCGTTGGCGATCACCGAGGCGATCGAGCTGCTGGGCATCAGCAAGGAAGCGGAGAACTGGTGGGCGTTGCCCAGCACGAAGGTCACCGCCATGGTTTCCCCCAGTGCGCGGCCCAGCCCCAGGAAAATGCCGCCCACTACGGCCGAACGGGTGTAGGGCAGCACGATGTCCCAGACCACCTCCCAGGTGGTATTGCCCAGGGCATACGCCGATTCTTTCAGGGTGGTGGGTACGCTGCGGAACACCTCATGCATCACCGAGGTGATGAAGGGCGTGATCATGATCGCCAGGACAATACCCGCGGTGAGCATGCCGATGCCCAGGGGTGGGCCCTGGAACAATGCGCCCACCAGCGGCAGCGCGCCCAGGTGATCGTTGATCCACGGCGCCATGTGCGCGGCCATGAACGGGCCGAAGACGAACAGGCCCCACATGCCGTAGATGATCGATGGAATACCGGCCAGCAGCTCGATGGCCGAGGCAATAGGCATGCGCAACCACATGGGGGCTACTTCGGTAAGAAAAATGGCGATGCCGAAACTCACCGGAACGGCGATCAGCAACGCCAGAAGCGAGGTCACCAGGGTACCGAAAATAGGCACCACGGCGCCGAACTGGCCATTGACCACGTCCCACTGGGTACTGGTCAGGAAGCCGAAACCAAAGGTACGAAACGCTTCGCTGCCGCCCCACAGGGTAGAGCCGGCAATGCTCAGCAGCAGCACCAGCACCAGCATGCCGGCGCCCATCATGGTGCGCCTGAACCACATGTCGTGGCGGTGGTCGCGGGCCGCGCGGGCTTCGCTGGCGTCCGTTGTCGTGCTGGTTGAAGTCATGTATTGGGTGTTATCTGTCATGGCAATCCACTCGCAAGGCAGACGCCCCCGTCGAACCGTTCAGGGTCCGACGAGGGCGCGCCGGTTCACTTCACATCAATGGGCGAAATCGGATTTCCAGTAGCCTTCGATCTTCTGCACCAGGGAGCCTGGCAGTGCTACGTAGTCCAGGGCGGCGGCCTGTTGCTGGCCGTTTTCCAAGGACCATTTGAAGAAGTCAAAGGCAGCCTTGCTCTGCTCGGCGTTCTTGGACTGCTTGTACATGATGATCCAGGTGGTGGCGGTGATCGGCCACGCGTTGTCGCCCGGGGCGTTGGTCATGATCAGGTTGAAGTCCTGGGCGCTGGCCCAGTCGGCGGTGTCCGCGGCAGCCTGGAAGGCTTTGGCGTTAGGCTCGACGAACTTGCCGGCGGCGTTCTTCAACTGAGCAGTGTTCATTTTGTTCTGCAGGGCGTAAGCGTATTCCACGTAACCGATCGAACCCTTGATCTGCTTCACGTAAGCCGCCACACCTTCGTTACCCTTGCCACCCACACCCACTGGCCAGGCCACGGTGGTGCCAAACTTGAGCTGGTCGGCCCAGGCCGGGCTGACCTTGGACAGGTAGTTGGTGAAGTTGAACGACGTACCCGAGCCGTCCGAACGGTGCACCACGGTGATCGCGGCGTCAGGCAGCTTGATGCCTGGGTTCAGGGCGACGATGGCCTTGTCGTTCCACTTGGTGATCTTGCCCTGGAAGATGTCAGCCAGCGCCTGGCCGTCCAGCTTCAACTTGCCGGCTTCAACGCCTTCGACGTTGAACACAGGAACGATACCGCCGATGACGCTGGGGAACTGGCCCAGGCCCGAAGCTTTCAGGTCTTCAGCGCTGAGCGGGGCGTCCGATGCACCGAAGTCAACGGTGGCTGCCTTGATCTGAGCGATGCCGCCGCCCGAGCCGATGGACTGGTAGTTGATGCGGTTGTCTTTCGCCTTGCTGTAGTCCTGGGACCACTTGGAAAGCACCGGGTATACAAAGCTGGAGCCCGCTCCGGTGACATCGGTCGCCTGGGCCAGGCCAGTCAGGCACAGAGAGGCCAGCAAGAGCGACAGACGAGTTTTATTCAGCAGCGTCACGGCAACACCTCGGCAAATTGGTTTGAGTGGGTCCTACCCACTGGGTTTGGCCATGACGATTTAATGCTTTGAATATTTCGGTTTAATGACAGTTGATCGTTGATTCAGTGAAATATTCCATTGAGCCAGCATTTGCCAGGATCCCATCAGCGTGAAAAATTTCAGGCAGATCAAAGTGTTCCCATTGATCACCGACGACGAAGCGCGTCTTTTCGCTGATTTTCTGGCGCCCTGGAGGGGGGAACAACGGCCATTGCAGATTGTCGGCGCGTGGCCAATCATGAACTCAGCCCGCGATCCAACACGCCGACATGAGCCCAATGAATATCATCGACGTTGACCTCAACCTGCTGAAAGTCTTCGAAGCCTTGCACGACGAAGGCAGCGCCAGCCGCGCCGCCGTGCGGCTGGGGGTGACCCAGTCGGCGGTAAGCGCCGCCCTGCGCCGGTTGCGCGAGGTGTATGGCGACCCGCTGTTCGCACGCACAGGCCGTGGCCTGGCGCCTACCCTGCGGGCCAACCAGCTGAAACCGCTCATCAGCGAAGCACTGACCAAGTGCCGGCAGAGCCTGTCGTTGCTCGACCCGCAGGCCAGCGATTACAGCGGCCGGGCTGTCAGCCTGGGGCTGTCGGACGATTTCGAGATAGCCTTCGGGCGCGCGTTGATCGACGCCGTTGAGCAACGTGCGCCCGGCCTGCGGCTGATCTTCCGGCAGACCCACACCCATGTGGTCGCCCAGGCGTTGGGCGACCGCGACATTGACCTGGCGCTGACCGCTGGCGGCTTCAGCGAGCGCATGCTGACCCGCCAGGTGCTGGGCGAAGGCCATTACCTGAGTCTGCTGGACCCCGCCAGCCTGGCGCCAGGGCAGGCACGGTTGAGCCTCGAGGAGTTCATCGAACGGGACCAGGTACTGATTTCATCAGGAGGCTTCATCGGCATCATTGACGAGGCCCTGGCCAGCCAGGGCCATAGCCGGCAGGTACGGGCGTCCACGACCCACTTCGCCGCCCTGCCCTACCTGCTCACAGGCTCGGGAGCCATCGCCACCGCGCCGGCCCACGCGGCACGGCGCATTGCCGAGGTCACGGGCCTGGTGGCCCTGCCGTGCCCCCTGGACTTGCCACGCTACCCCATCGAGATGGGCTGGCGCACCCATGCACAGGCCGACCCGGCGCACCTGCGGGTGCGCGAGGCCATCAATGCCTGCGTGGGCGTGGGTTTACTTGTTGGCGGCCATTAGCCGGTTGACCTCGGCCCGCACCATGTTGGCGTATTCAGGCGGCGACATACCGTCCAATTCCGCGCGCACCCACTCCGCCCACTTGCCCTTGCGCTTGGACTTTTCGCTGATCAGGCGCGCGGCATCGGCCTTAGCCTTGCCCAGGTTCGATTGCCACAGGTCGAACAGGCGGGACTTTTCGTCCTCGATCAGCGCCCGCTCAGCGAGGGGCTTGTTGGCCAGATTGAAGCTCATCAGGGGTTCCTACCGGGTGAAAATGGCTGACATCTTACACTGTAGCGCCCACTCACCTGTAGGCCACCGACCAAAGCCCACTGCAACTTTCAGCGCAGGGCGCAATCCATTGTTCACTGTCATCAACTAACAGGAGCACCGCACATGGCCCGTAAAACAGCCGCGCAAGCCGCCGATCAGATCAAGGATCAAGCGTTCAGTGAGCTTCAGGCACTGATCGAAGAGTCCGAAGCCCTGCTCAAGAATGGCGCCGAACTGGTCGGCGACGAAGCAGAGACCTGGCGCGAGCAGGTCAGCCTCAAGCTCAAGCAGGCACGTGAATCCGTCACCGGTGCCCGTGAACGCGCGCAACCGGTGGTCGAAGCCACCCAGGACTACATTGGCGGCCACCCCTGGCAGACCGTGGCCATTTCGGCCGGGTTCGGCCTGGTCGTCGGGTTGCTGCTGGGTCGTCGTTCCTGATTGAACCGCGCTTGCGCGGCGTTATAACAACCGCTACCGCGCGCACCGGCGTCAACCCCTGCCGTGCGCGCCACGCACCTGACCGCATGCACGGCCGACGCCACCAGGGCCGCTAGACCTTCCCAGCCAAACCTTGCAGCCGCGTCAGCTCCTCACGCCCTACCAGTACCCCCTCAACCTGCGCCCGCGCCCGTTCGCGGTAACGCCGTTCGCCCGCCAGCCGGGTCACGCCGACGTCCTGCATGCGCTCTACCAGCTCACGGCTGCGGGAAGCGAAGGCGCTGCCCTGGCCTTTGTCGGGGTCTATCACGATCAGCAACTGGCCGGTCCATGGCGTCTTCGCCCCCGGGTGCCCGCTCCAGTCGAATCCGAAGGAAAAGTTGCCACCGGTGAGGGCCGCTGCCAGCAATTCGACCATCATCGACAAGGCCGAACCCTTGTGCCCGCCGAAAGGCAGCAAGGCCCCGCCTTCGAGAATCGCGGACGGGTCGGTGGTAGGCTGCCCTTCACGGTCCACGCCACTGCCCGGTGGCACACGATGGCCCTCGCGCGCGGCTATCTGCACGTCACCGTGGGCCAGGGCGCTGGTGGCCATGTCGAAGACAACGGGAGCACTGCCTTCGCACGGCGCCGCGAAGGCGATGGGGTTGGTGCCAAACAACGGTTTTTGTCCGCCATGGGGCACCACGCAGGTCATGCTATTGACCACGCTCAGGGCCACCAGCCCTTCCTGGGCAAAGGGCTCGACGTCTGGCCACAGCGCGGCGAAGTGATGCGAGTTACGGATGGCCAGCACTGCGATACCCGCCGCCCGCGCCTTTTCCACCAGCAACGGGCGCGCCGCCGCCAACGCTGGCTGGGCGAAGCCGCCCCCCGCATCGACCCGTACGAAACCGCTGGCCACGTCTTCTACCTGCGGCACCGCGGTGCCATCCACCCAGCCACTGGCCAGTGACGACAAGTACCCTGGCACGCGGAACACGCCATGGCTGTGCGCGCCGTCGCGCTGGGCGGTAGCACAGTTGTCCGCCAACACCCGGGCCACCTCGGGCGCCACGCCATGGCGCGTGAAGATGCGTTGCAACAGGGCCACCAGCGCCTCGAAGGGCACCCGTTCGGTGGGGCTTGTACTACCCGTGGTATCAGACATGCATCGCTCCTGGCATCAAAAGGCAAGCCGCCCGATTTACCGCCGCCCGCACCTGCCCTGTCAATACCCTGGGCACTGAGGCCCAAGACACTAACCGGCTAACACCCGCGGGGCTGTGACGGTGGCTACCTTGCCCGGACCAATCACCGGGAGCTATTACCATGCACACCAGAGCACTGCCGTTTTTCCTGCCCAAGAACCTCGAACTGCGTTACCGCCAGGATGCGCTCGCCGCCCTGCAGGCCAGGACCATCACGCCCAACGATTACGTATGGCTGTGCGAGCTGCAATCGACCACCAGTGGCCTGCGCGTGGATATTCCCAGCCTGTCAAACGGCACGGCTTTATGCCCGCGGCTGGCTACCGCCCTGGTGCTCAGCCACAGCGACCAGGACAGCCGCCAGGTGTTTCTGTGGACAGTACTCGACGGCCTGCAATGCTTCGCCGACCGTGTGGCCCTGCATGACAGCCTCAACCGTGTGAGCGGGCTGACGGGCAACGACGTCCCTGACTTTGAACTCACCCTGGTCGAACCTGCACAGGTATTCGAACAGACCGCACGGCGTTACGTGCGGCAACGGGCCTTGACCCTCACCCAGGCCAGCGACTGGCTGGACCAGGTACCCAACCTGCAACAGCGCTTGAGTGCCGAGGTCACCGAGCGCCTGGCGCCCCTGTTTCCCCACAAGCCCGCCACGGCGGACCACCACTGGATTCAGGTGCGCGATAAGGGCACCGAAACGGTCCACCACGCCCAGAACCTGACCCGCACCATTGTTCAGCAATTTGCCGGCGAACCCTTGCCCGGCGGCCACGAGTACCACTGGCTGGACCTGGACGGCAGGCCACTGGAGGGCGAGGTCCTGACTGCCATGACCACCCTCATGCAGGAGAGCCTGACCGCCCTGGCGCCTGGCTACCGGCAAGCGCTGGAACGCCACTGGCAAGGGCAGGCGCCAACCGTCGCACGGGTGCTGGAAGAAGGGTTCTACCAGAGCCTGCTGCAGGCACGAGCCAACCGAATCATCACCCAGGCGCATTTCGACTGGGTGCGTGAGGCGGTCGAACAGGTACCGAGCAAAGGCCAGTACGCCTGCTCCCTGACCCTAGTGGGCGGTGAGGGTCCGAACACCTTGAGCATTGCTGTTCACGGGTGCCTGCTGATTACTCATCCGACCTGGCCAGATCGTTTCGTTTACGACGGCAACGGCCACCTCCAGCGGTTCTTCAACGAAGAGGCCTTGTGGCAGCAGTTGCAGGCCGTGGGCGAGGTGTCACCGGCCATCGCCCTTGCGGACCAGGCGCGCTGGAGCGAGCTGTCGACCCCCACCCTGGTCACCCTGCCAGTGGGCAGCACGCCGTTCCTGGCCTGCGCAAAGGCCATTCAAACCCTGCAGGCGCTCAACCTCGCCCACAACCTGGCGCACCCACCCAGTGCCAGTGCGGCAAAAGCGATCGTGAAGGTCGACCAGGCACTGGATATCCGCGCCAACCTCGATATCCGTCTGGACAAATGTGGCCAGCAACAGCGCTGGAACAATCACCCAACGCAGATTCCGACACCCTCGCCGAATACCCTCGACAACTCCAGCACTGCGCAGGCACTACGGCAAGCCGAAGCACTGGGCCGGGAACTGGAAGCCGTGCATCAGCGCCAGCCCGGCCTGAACACCTGCGTGCAAACCTTGCTCAACCCATCGCTGGTCGTCTTCGAGCCACACCTGGACGCCAATTCCGTGTACGTATCCCTCCCCGCCATGCAACCGAACCTGGAGACATTCCAGCGCAAGGTCTCCCTCGGCCAATTACTCCCCGAATGGCTGAGCCTGCCCATGGGTGCGCTACCGGATGACAGGTCACGGGTGGTGGACAAGGACGGCGGTACGTTTCATGGTCTGCCCTGGAGCGTGCTGACCACCGTACTGAGCGATGCCGCCCCGAGGCTGTTGGCCCATCATCGACGCATGCTGGAAAGCCAGAGCGGTTGGCGCAGCGCCAGCCAGTGGCAGGCCCCGCAGCCCGCCATCGTCGAGATCCAGGACCGCGCCCTGCGTCTGGAGTGGACCCTGGAGCAGGAGAGCTCGCTGCTCGACGCCACACTGCTCGCCAAGCTCAAGCAAGTGCTGAACATGCCCGTGGCGCGTCAACGCTACAGCCAGGGCCCGGCCCACGCCGTGGTCCATGGCCTGACCGTGAAGATCGTCAAAAACCGCGCCGCCGCACGGCTCAGCAATGTGATCGTCGTGCACGCCGCCAACCAGCCAAATGGCAAAGTGTTGTTGTGGTCCACAGTCTTCGGGTTGCAGGTATTCCCCAACCTCGCCAGCCTGACGGACTGGGTCGTGAGCAACCTGATTTCACCGGCGCGGCGCGAACCCTGGCTGGCATTGCTGCCTCCCGGCGACCGTGTCTTGCTGCTGCAGCAGTTGGCCCTCGAGCACCCGCCTGTGATGACCTGCAAACCCTGGCGCATCGAAGGGCATTGGCTGGAGGAAACCCAGCGCATCGAGCTTCAACGCCAACATCTGTGCGCCGATGAAGCGCGGAAACTGGCGGTGCGCTGCCATTTTTCCGGCACCCTGTTCCAGCGTCTGGTGGATTACGCCAGCAGCTACGATACGCTGCGCCGGGGCATACGGGGGTTGAACATCTCGCTGGAAGTCAAGCATCTGGAGGAGACATTACCGGGCTGGATCGCCAGGTCGACCTCCCTTCAACTGGCCGAGTACATGGTGTTGCTGCGGCGCTCGCTCGCCGCGGAGCAACCGTCCAATGATTACCTGTTCGGGCTTCAGGACCTGCACCTGTTTGCCAAGGTCAAGCTGCAAGCACGCCTGAAGACGCTGATCCCGGTCGACACGCCAGACCCGGACCATATCATGGTCACGCTCACCCAGTTCACCCCTGCCGTGCCTCCCACGGGCGACAACCTCCCTGTTCCCGCACTGACGGTCAATGTCAACGAGACCTTGACCCGTTGCGCGGTAGACCAACTGACCACCGTGCAGACGCCGGTGCTGAGCCTGACCATGACGGACGGCAGCGCGGTACCGGCGCAGCTGCGTGCCGAGGATATCAGGGGCATGATCCGAGAGCTGGACATCGCCACACAGTACCAGACGTATCTGGCCGAACACTTCAGTCGCACGGACCCGCAATACGCCGAGCGCCGGGAACGTTTCGGCAAGGTCTGCGCACCACAACTGGCGCAGGTGGCCTTCCAGCAGCAGCTCGACGGCACGTTGAGCCGGGAAGCCTGTGCGTTCGTGCGTGCGGTGGTGGAGATGCCCGACGCGTTGGCACGCCTGCAAACCCAGGGCAAGGAAGTCGTCATTCGCCCCTTGCAATTGCTGGGCAGTGAAGGGGCGCAACCGGACATCGTCGTCGGCATGCACCTGATCGGCCCTGTCGACATGAACCAGGGCCCCTTGGTGCTCTACACGGTCAATGCACCGAAGCTGACCTTTCAGGCGTTCAAGCACCGGGCAGACTTGCTGGAACAAGTACTGGCCAGTGACAGCCTGCAGGCCCAGATCGTCGCACGACTGCCCGAGGAGGCACGTAGCCGATACCGCAACGGAGGGTTCGTCAACCCGCACTTCCCGATACTGGGCAACTCACCCTTTGATATTCCGCTGGTACGACCCTTGGCCGTGACGTTTCAGGCGCCCGCCGAGCAGGGAAATACCCTGCACTACCTGTTCGACGATGTGATCGCGCTGATGCTGCTGCTCGCCCGGGACCACACGGTGACAACATCGGAGGCAGACCGCCGTGCCTTCATCCAACTGCTGACCCTGGGCACCGAGCTGGGCTCGCTGTTTTTACCCAAGGCGCTGACTACGCTGGTCAACCTGTGGCAATCCAAGGACTGGCTGGTGTCGTCCCTGAGCGCCGCCGCCGGCCACCGCTGGGGCGAAGCGCTGGCGCGGCTGTCGGCGAGCCTGTTCCTGCTGCTGGGCTCGCGGTCGGCTCAGCATGCGTCTGCCGCGGGCCAGCCGGTTTCCGCACGCTGGCGGGGCGCACCCGAGAGAGCCGGGGTTCCCGGCACCCGGGAGAGCGAGGTATCCATGCACCTGGTGAGCTATGAAGTCCCCGGCCTGGAGCTGCGCAGCATGACCAAGGACCCTGCGCGCCACCTGTTCCTCAAGGATGCGCGCTGCTTCGCGATCATGCACGGCCGTGTCTACGAGGTAGAGCCTTTCGAGGGCGCGTGGCGCATCATCGAGGGCGAACGCAAAGGGCCGCGCATTCATTGGAGCGACAAACTCCAATGGCAGCCCAGCGGCGGCGAAAACATGCGCATCGGCGGCAGTACCACAAGGGAAGCAGAACTGGTATTCATCAACGCCGACCTGAAGGGCATCCTCACCGTGGATGCCCGTGGGATGCCAAGTATCCGCGCCAAGGACACGCTGCATGCCAGCATGATCGAGGAAGCCCATCGCCAAGCCCATACGTACCTGAGCAACGCGCTGGAAAACCTCAATGCGAAGCAGCAATGGCAACCCTTGCCTGCCAGGACTGAAAGCATTATTCGGCAGTTCTTCGGCGTGCCAGCCAGCTCCACCACGTTGCTACACAAACTGCGCACGCAACTGGAGCAGATCATTACCGAGTTGCTGGACCCCTCGCTGGCCCCCGAAACCTCGATGCGCTTCGTGGTAGGTCGTAACGCCCCCACCGGTACCGAGACCCTGGCCCTGACGTTTCCCAATGATACCCAGCACGACATTTACCTCACCGAAACCTTTTTTACCATTGACCCCGACCTCATCCGGCAAACAGACCCAGGCAAAGGCTTCAATCTGTATAACCACTATCAGGCCAGCACCCTCATTCACGAGTTGGCACACATTGCCAACAAAGCCAAGGATATCGCCTATCTGGCAGCCTATCGTCCGTTCGAGGACGTCTATCACAACCGCAACGCAGTTGACGAGGCCGCCATCAAATCCCTGGTTGCGCCCCGCTCTGGCCTTTCCCTAGGTGCCCGGCGCAGTGAACTGTTCACCGTCGTCGACCCGGTGACCTCCACCGTCCGCGACCTCGGCAAAGACGAGCCCGAAGCCCTGAAAACAGTGCTGCGCCTGAGCAAGACCAAGCGCCTGGACACCGCACGCGACATTTTCCTGACTGACCCCGAAGTTCGCACCAACATCATTCTGGCCAACGCCGACTCGATAGCCCTGCTGGTCACCCTGCTGGGCCGTGAACGGTTCGAAGCCCCCGCAGGCTGAGCATACGCCCGTCCCGCCCGACGACCGGGGCGGGCGCTTTTGGCCCCTTCACGGGAAAATCACGAATTTTCCACAGCCGGGAGTTCAAGATTGTGGCGGTCCGTTCGTCCTATACCTATGAGCGACGAAAAAAATCCAGGACCAGCTCTGCGACAGGAGTTTTTACATGCATGACTCGTCAATGCCTTCATCGCCCCAAGGTACCGCCAGCACGCGGCCCGAGGCGCCACCGCGCGGTGAACGCTGCGCCAACAGCCAGATCAAGGTGCTGCTCAAGAGTTTTGGCCTGCGCACCAGCCTCATTCGCCTCAAGGTCATCGACACCTTGCTGGAGGCCGAGCACGCGGGGCGCACCGCTGGCGTGCGCACGGTGCACACCCATTTGCAAGAGCTGGACATTCCGCTGTCGTTTCTCAGCGTGCGCGAGGTGCTCAAGCGCCTGTGCAGCGAAGGCGTCATCGAGCTGCAGGCGGACAAGACCTATGCCCTGAGCCAGCAGGCGCTGGCAATGCTGCACCCCTACCGGCTGTCCTGAACCCTTGGATGCCAGGCGGCCTGGCGGCCACTGCTACACGGTTTTTGCAGCAGCGGCCCCGAGGCCGCTGCGTGCCTACGGCTTGACCTTGCGGCGCATGATGCCGTTGAGCACGACCACCACCACCGCCACGCCGATGGCGATGTACTGGAACGGCTTCTCGCCGAGCATGCCGCCCTTCTGCATCCATGACAGGCCCAGCATGATGGCCAGTACGACAAGGGAAATGATCACGGAATAGATAAGGCGTTGCTTCTGGGTCATGGGGCTGTCCTGGTTCATTTGTATCGGTTCGGTGTCCTGCGGCACACCAAGCACATACCCGATCGCGGGGATGCGCCGGGGTTTTCAGAGTCTCATAGTACAGTGCCCATCCTGCTTTGTGGACGGGTGCTTCACTTATGAGGATTTACCCATGCTTCGTCGAATCACTCTGCTGATTCCCCTTCTCATGACCGTCTCGCTGAGCGGTTGCTGGATGTTCATGCCACCAGGCGGTGGTGGTGGTGGCCACGGCGGTGGCGGTGGCGGCGGTTTCGGTGGCGGCCACGGCGGCGGCCCCGGCTTCATGCAAGGACGCTGATTTCGGAAGCGAGCCCCCGGGCTCGCTTCAGGTTGCTGACAAAGCCCCTAGCCGAAAGGCTAGGGGCTTTTGTTTAATAGGCCATTGTTTCCCACGGATCAGGCCTGATGCTCAAACCGCCTTCCCCCAAGCAGCATGCGCTGGAAATGGTGACCCTCGAAGAGTTGGTCCCCAGCGACCATCTGTTGCGCAAGATCGCTCGCCACATCGATTTCGAATTCATCCGCCCGGCTACTCAGCACCTGTATAGCGCCGACAACGGCCGCCCTGCAGTTGACCCGGTCATGCTGTTCAAGATGCTATTCATCGGTTACCTGTTTGGCGTGCGCAGCGAGC